>Ga0316622_100000482_pt1 | contig 23206 bp, 21 predicted proteins | sample OWC_Aug_OW2_C1_D_FD_207646 | JGI IMG/M metagenome (GOLD analysis project Ga0316622, IMG submission 207646) | Wetland soil microbial communities from Old Woman Creek delta, Ohio, United States - OWC_Aug_OW2_C1_D5_C | ecosystem: Environmental > Terrestrial > Soil > Wetlands | place: USA: Ohio... | reverse complement strand
CCTCGTGATGCCCACGCTGGAAGACAACTGGAGCCTCGTCGTTCCTGAGGCGATGGCCGCCGGCAAGCCGGTCCTCTGCTCGGTGCACAACGGCTGCTGGCCTGAACTCGTCCACGACGGCGAGAACGGGTGGGTGTTCGATCCGCTTGATAGAGATGCGACGGCCCGGGTGCTCCTGACCGCCTCCGCAGCCTGCGAACACCTCCAGGAGATGGGCCTGGCCTCGCAGAGAATCGCCGCGGCCTATACGCCGCGAAGCGCCGCAGAGGCCATCTTTGCGGCGTGCGAAATCGCAGTGCGCCACCGGCGGGGACCGGCGCGATGAAGTTTCTCGTCATTCACAACGACTACGGCACCCGGAGCGGCGAGGAGGTCACGGTCGACAACCACTGCAGGCTATTGAGGGAACATGGCCACGTCGTTGTCGAGTACCGCCGGAGCAGCGCGGAGATCGCCCGCCGAAGTCTGGGCAGAACTCGGGCGTTCTGGACGGGGATCTACAACCCCGGCGCACGCCGGGATATCCGGGCGTTGGTGAGGCGGGAACGACCGGACATCGCCTTCGTCCAGAACCTCTACCCGCTGATATCGCCGTTGATCCTTCCTGTGCTCACAGAGGAACGCGTGCCGGTCCTGATGCGCGTGGCCAACTTCAGGCTCGTCTGTCCTAACGGCCTCTTCCTTACGAAGGGTGCGATCTGCACGCGGTGCGTGGGCGGTAGAGAGTACTGGTGCCTCTTCCGGAACTGCGAGGAGAGCGTTCCCAAGAGCCTCGGTTACGCACTGCGGAACGCGGTGGCCCGGCGCCGCCGGTGGTATCTCGACAACGTCGCCGTCTACATCACGGCCACAAGGTTCCTGGGTCGCTGGGTGACGGCAGCAGGGGTGGACGCTGGTCGGATTCACGTGGTGTCGAATCCCGTGCCGGTTCCGGCCGAAGCGGAACTGGAGGGGGTGCCGGGTGACTACGTCGGGTATTTCGGGCGCCTGAGCCGCGAAAAGGGCATCGGGCTGCTGCTCGAGGCCGCCAGGGCGTGTCCCGACGTCCCGTTCCGCCTCGCCGGCGTGGTCAATCCCAGTTTCAAACTGCCGCCAGCGCTGCCGGACAACGTCGAGTTCACAGGTCCGGTTCACGGGCAGACCCTTCGGGACTTCATCCAGCATTCGCGGGTCGTCGTGAGCCCGAGCATCTGCTACGAAACCTTCGGCATGAGCGTGGCCGAAGCCATGCTCTACGCCCGCCCGGTGATCGTGCCGGCCCACGGGGTCTTCGTCGAACTCATCAAGGCCGGAGAAACCGGGTTGTTCCACGAACCCGGCGACGCGGCGTCGCTCGCGCGAGCCGTGCGGCAGGTGTGGGACAACCCGGCGCTCGGTTCAGCCCTCGGCTCAGCCGCCCGCGAGAACGCTGTCCGGGAGTACGGTCCGGACGTCTACTACAATCGGTTCATGATGGCCTGCGACGCGGCACTGAAGCACGCGACGCGGGCCGTTGTTGTGCGGCCAGTCCCGATTGGCAACTGAACAACCCGGCGAACGGCGCCGCCTGCGAGTGCTCGCGGTTGCCGCATCCACGCATCCTGACCGAGGATCAGAACCCGGCCTCGGGTGGGGCTGGGTCGAGGCCCTGGCGGAACAGCACGACCTGTGGGTGATCACCGGAGAGCGCGAGGGCAACCGGGAGGCCATCGAGCGCCGCCTGGCGGAGGTTCCTGAGGCCGCGAAACACATCCATGTGCACTTCATCCCGCGCCCGGACGGCCCGCGGCTTGAGCGCGTGTTTCCGCCCTATTACTATCGCCTGTACCGCCGGTGGCACGAGAAGGCCTACGACCTGGCGAAGCGCCTCGCCGCCGAGGTGCGATTCGACCTTGCCCACCAGATCAACATGACCGGATACCGGGAGCCCGGCTTCCTGTGGAAACTCGACCTCCCGTTCGTCTGGGGACCGGTTGGCGGGACCGCCAACGTTCCCTTGCGCTTCGCGTCTGTGCTTGGGCCAGGACCTTTCTGCTATCACCTGGCGAAGACGGTCGTCAACAACGTCCAGCTTCGGTATCACCCGAGAGTGCGTCAGGCCCTCCGCCGAGCCGACGGCTTCGTCACCTCGAACTCCACCGAGCGCCACGCGTTCCTGCACGTTTGGGGCAAGAACAGCGCGGTCATTCCAGATACCGGTCCGCCGCGGCAGGACCTTCCGGGCCGAGACGGCCGCGAACCCGGGGTGTTCCGGATCGCGTGGAACGGCATCCACGTGTCTCGCAAGGCGCTCCCGCTGGTCCTGCGCGCCGTCCGGAGGCTGCCGCCCGGATTGGAATGGCATCTCGACATCCTCGGAGAGGGGCCGATGACGCGGCGTTGGACCCGACTGGCCGATCGGCTGGGCGTCGGGCAGCGCTGCACGTGGCACGGGTGGGTGACGACCGCGAGGGCCCGCGAGGTTGTCGCAGGAGCGGACGTCCTGGCCCTCCTGAGCCTTCACGAAGGCATGCCGACCGTCGTAATGGAAGCACTCGCCATGGGTGTGCCGGTCGTCTGCCTGGACATCTGCGGCCAGGGGGACCTGGTGGACTCTACCTGTGGGATTAGAATTCCACCGACGTCGACAGACAAGGTCATCGCCGGCGCCACCGACGGCCTGCGGAGTCTCGCGAACGACCCGGCACGCCTGGCAACTCTCAGAGGCGGTTGCCTCCGTCGGATCGCCGCCTGCTCGTGGGAAGAGAAGGTCGCGCGGATGAACGGGGTGTACGCCGACGCCATGCGGAATCGAGCGAGGGAGCGCCAGACCGATGAAGTGGCCTGACACAGGCTACGGTTCCGTTGAGAAGTTCATTCTCGCGAGAGCGGCCGGCCGGCGAATCCTGCACATTGGCTGCGCCGGCGACTACCTCGACCATGGTCCCGAGGGCGTCCTGCACCATCAACTGAGCCTGGTTGCCAAGAGCCTCGACGGTGTGGAGATCCAACCAAAGGCTCTGGCCACGCTTCGCACCCTTGTTCCTGAAGATGCCGGCGGACGAATCCGCTACCATCTGGCCGATGCTGAGAATCTGGCTTTCCTGGAGGGCAAGTCCTTCGATCTCATTCTCGCCGCATCGATCATCGAGCACCTGTCGAACCCCGGTCGTATGCTTCGGCATTTCAGATCGCTCTGTTCCCCGGGCGGGGAAATAATCATCGTGACGCCGAACCCGTTCGGCCTCCTGCAGTTCCTGCGCGTAGCGCTGCGCCGCAACGAGCCTGCCAACCCCGAACACACGAGTTACTTCTCTCCAGCCGTCCTTACCGAGTTGTGCCGGCGTTTCGATCTCGAGCCGACAGGCTGGCGCACGGGTTATGGATGGCGGCCGCCGTCAAGAGCGTGGCGAATCAAACACGCTGTGGGCATACCTGTCCTCAAGCTCTTCCCGCACGTGGGAGGCAGCCTGATTGGCGTGTTCAGGCCGGCGGCCCCATCGGGCCAGCGACCTGCTTGGGCGCCAGAGATCTCTGAACAGGCGTCACGCGCGCCATGGAAGAGCCAGTGAAAGGCAATCGACCCGGGACCGAGGTCGTCGCTGGTTTCCCTGTCGACCAACACGGGTACCAGGGATGTCTCGAGCTCGTCAACTTGTGGCTAACGGAAGTCCCGCCGCCGGCGTCCAGCGGGCGCTACTTCGTTTGTGCGAACCCGTACTCACTCGAGACAGCCCGTTCCGACCAGGACTTCGGCCAGGCGATTCGGGATGCCGATCTGGTGATCCCCGACGGTGTCGGCGTTGTTCTCGCCTCCAGGCTCGCAGGCGGCAGTATTCGGAAGCGTGTGACCGGCACGATGCTCTTCCTGGGCGTTTGCGAATTGCTCGACGCGCGAGGCGGCAGCGTCTACTTCGTGGGGTCCACGGAAACCGTGCTGAAACGGATGGCCGGCCGCCTTGCTGCTGACTTTCCGCGCATCCGGATCGACGGGATGACCTCGCCTCCGTTCGCTCCGTCGATCCCGCCGCGCGTGAACGAACGCCTCATCGACGACATCAACAGAACCGGGCCGGATGTGGTCTGGGTGGGCATGACGGCGCCGAAGCAGGAGAAGTGGATCCATCAGAACCGGCGCCGTGTCCGCGCCAGGCTCCTGGGGCCGATCGGCGCGGCGTTCGACTTCTATGCAGGCACGGTGAAACGGCCTTCACACTGGTTTCAAGATCACGGCCTCGAATGGCTCCCGCGTCTCCTACGGGAGCCCCGGAGGCTCTGGCGAAGAAACTTCGTCTCGGCCCCGAAATTCCTCGCGCGGGCCGTCCTGGATGCTCGATTCCGGGATGACATCCGATAATGTGTAGTGACACGATGCCGCTGCCGGAGAAACGGCGGAGGGAAGGGACTTGGTAATACCCGAACAGGCCACCCCCGGACCAGCCAGCACGACCGCGAGCGAGACCCGAACCCAGGCGGCTGGAGCCCCGGGATCACGCCCGCATCGAGGGTACGGCTCGTACCGGGCCCACGGCGCCTACGGCGACTACGGCGACTACGGCGCCGAACGTGGCGAAACGGCCAGCCAGTTGATGCACTACGTTCGGACGATGTACAAGCATCGCTGGATCGCCTTCACGGCCTTCTCCGTGCTGTTCCTCGGGATGGCCATCAACACCTTCTCGGCGACGCCGATCTACCAGGGCCGCGTTCAACTGCTGATCGAACCGCTGACGCCGAACGTGGTCACCTTCAAGGAAGTCATCGAGCAGAACGACAACAACTACGACTACTACCCGACCCAGTACGCCATACTCCGGAGCCGTACGCTGGCGCGGCGGACCATCGACGAACTGAAGCTCTGGGACCACCCCGAGTTCGGAGGAGGCACCGGTCCGACAACCAGGACGTTCAGTGTGAGCGGAGCTGTGAGGGGCGCGATCCGGTGGCCGATCGGCCTGCTCTCGGGACTCTTGGCCAGAGAGCCGGTGGAGGCCGCCTCGCCCGGCGCGGGCGAGACCGCGCGGCAGTCGAGCGTCATCGACGCGTTTCTCGGCCGTCTCTCGGTCACGCCGGTCAAGGACAGCCGGCTTGTCGACGTGGGGTTCTCTTCGCCCAACCCGGTGATCGCGGCGTTGGCAGCCAATGCGTTGGCGAAGCAGTACATCGATCAGAACCTGGAGTTCAGGTTCCTCTCCACCAAGGAGGCATCCGACTGGCTCGGGCAGCAACTGGCCCTGGAGCGGAAGAAACTGGAGGAGAGCGAGTTGGCGCTTCAGCTGTACCGCGAGAAAGGGGACGCGGTCGCGCTGGAGGACCGCCAGAACATCGTCGTGCAGCGCCTCGCCGACCTGAACGCGGCATACACGAAGGCCCGCACGGATAGATTTGAGAAGGAGGCCCTCTACAATCAGCTCAGCGGACTGCAGCACGATCGAACGGCGCTCGACACCTTTCCGGCGATTTTGTCCAATTCCTTCATCCAGCAGTTGAAGTCCCAACTGGCGGACCTGCAGCGCCAGCAGGCGCAGATGGCCGACCGGCTGGGTGAGAAGCACCCGGACATGATCAAGCAGCGATCCGCCATCGAGAGCACCGAAACGAAGCTGGCTGCCGAGATCGCCAAGGTCGTGCAATCGGTGCGCAACGAATTCCAGTCCGCGCAGGCGGCGGAGCGCAGTCTGGCGGGAGCCCTCGAGGCGCAGAAAGCCGACGCGCTGTCGCTGAACCGCAGGGGCATCGAGTACGGCGTGTTGCGGCGCGAGGCGGAGAGCAACAAGCAGATGTACGAGACGCTGATGCAGCGCGCCAAGGAAACGGGCATCTCGGGCGAGCTCAAGACGAGCAACATCAGAATCGTGGACCACGCCGAGGTGCCCAAGAGTCCCGTATCGCCGAACACGTCGAGGGACCTCCTGCTCGGGTTCCTCGGCGGAATCGTCGCGAGCGTGGGCCTCTCGCTGTTCGTGGCGTCGCTCGACAATCACGTGAAGGACCCGGACGAGATCAAGCAGTTCCTCGGGCTGAGCTTCCTCGGGCTGGTGCCAGACCTGACCGAGAAGGACTTGGGCGGCGGACACGACCCGCTGCTGTCGGAGGCGGTTCCCCAGTATTTCGCCGAGGCCTTCCGCGGCATCCGCACGAATCTGATGTTCTCGTCCGCCGAGGAGGGACCGCGCGCCGTCGTGGTCACCAGCACGCAGCCCGTCGAGGGGAAGTCGATCGTGGCGGCGAATCTCGCGATGTCGCTGGCTCAGGCGGGTCAGCGCGTCCTGCTCATCGACGCCGACCTGCGGAAGCCGCGCCAGCATGAACTGTTTACGATCCCGCCGAACCCGGGGCTGTCGAGCTTGCTGGTGGGCCAGACCAAGACGAACGACGCCGTCACGAAGTCGAACCTCGCCAACCTCTGGGTGATGCCCAGCGGTCCGAATCCGCCGAACCCGGCGGAACTGCTCGGATCGGCCAGGTTCAGAGCACTCCTGAATAACCTTCGGCAGCACTTCGACTGGATCGTGATCGACTCACCGCCCGTGATGGCGGTGACCGACGCGTCGGTCATCGGGCACCTGGCGACGGGCGTGCTGTTCGTCGTCGGCTGCGAACGCGTGAACCGGCATGCGGCGCGCACCGCCGTCGAGCAACTGCTGGTCGCCCGCGCCACCATCCTCGGCTGTGTGCTGAACCGGGTCAATGTGAAGAAGAACCCCTACTACTACGCGCACTACTACAAGCACGACTATGCGCGGTACTACTCCAACGAAAAGACCGCATAGACGTCCGGGAGGCCGGTGAGTCACCTCGCCAGCGTCTTCCTGCCCGCCCTGGTGGCCGCCGTGGCCACCTGGTTGCTGACGCCCCTGTCGGCCAGCCTTGCCTTGCGCGTGGGCGCGGTGGACCGGCCAGGGCCCAGACGGATTCAGACGCACCCGGTCCCTCGGCTGGGGGGCGTCGCCGTCATGTCCGTGACGCTCTCCCTGCTGGCGGCCGGCGCCCTTGGCGTCGGCGGAATGACTGCGTGGGCCCCGCCGGAGGTGAGCGCCGGCGTCTTGCTCGGACTGGTGCCGATTCTGGTGATCTCTTTCCGGGATGACCTTTCGCACGTCGGCGCGTTCACGAAGTTCCTCGCGCACGCCGCTGGCGCGGGCGTGGCCATCGGCTGCGGCGTCGTCCTGCCGCCGGAGATCCACCTCTTCGGCGCGACCATCACTCTCGGATGGGCAGCCGTTCCACTGTCGTTCCTCTGGCTGACCGGCGTCACCAACGCCTTCAACCTCGTCGATGGGCTGGACGGCCTCTCTGCGGGCCTCGGGCTGATATCAGCCGCCAGCCTGACGGCCGTCCTCCTGCTCGCGCGCGACCCGCAGTTGGCCGCCGCCGTGGCCGTGCTCGCGGGAAGCATTATCGGGTTCCTGCCGCACAACCTCCACCCGGCGAGGGTATTCCTGGGCGACACTGGCGCCACCGCGATCGGCTACCTCCTGGCCTGCTTCACATTGAACACCACGGCGCTGCTGTCCGCCGGCCTCGCCACGCTGATTCCGATGATGCTGGTCGGCGTACCGGTGGCCGACACCCTCGTCTCGATGGTAAGGCGCACGATCTCGAGGCTCGAGCACGGAACCGGGAACAGGGTCTACGAAGCCGACGGCAACCACATCCATCACCGCCTCCTGGCGCTCGGCCTGAGCCACCGGCGCGCCGTGATCACGCTCTACGCCGCCGGCGGACTTCTGGCAGCGCTCGCGCTCTCGTCGCTGTTGCTGACCAGGCAGCAATCGGGCTACCTGCTGGCAGGAATTCTGATCGCGGGGGTCATCGGGCTGAGGCGCCTCGGTTACAGCGAGTTCGCCCTCCTGCGGCGAGGGGTAGTCCTTCGTCTCTACGACCTCCCGGTGCTGCGGACGTCCTTCTTCGGCGTATTCGCCGACATTGCCATGATCGCCGTCGCGGCGTTTGTGGCGATCGGGCTCAAGTACGATCGATGGGACCCCTCCGCAACAGGCGGGCAACTGTTCGCGATGATCGCCATCCTCACGCCGGCAACGGTCGTGTCGTTCACGGTGTTCGGGATGTACCGCGGATCGTGGCGGCTTGCGGGAATCGACGATTTCCGGCGGCTGTTTCTTGGTGTGACCTCCGGAGCGGTCTCAGGCGCAGCCTTGTTCGCCCTCGTCGTACCCTCGCACGTGCCTCACACCCTGTTCGCGGTCTACACGTTTGTCGCGGTCATTCTCGCGAATGGGATGAGAGTGTCCTATCAGTTGGCCGAGCAGATCACGATGCGCGCCGGGTCCACCGGGGAGCCGGCCTTGATCTACGGAGCCGGCGTCGCGGGCGCGGGCGCGGTGCGGGAGATGCTGTCGAACCCCGCCGTCGGCCTTCGCCCGGCCGGCTTCATCGACGACAACGCCGGGAAGACGGGCAAACTGGTGAATGGCTATCCGATCCTCGGCACGGTCGACGAGATCGGCGCGGTGCTGGCCAGGCTTGGCGCGACGACGCTCGTCGTGTCGTCGGGGAGAATCCCCGGGCACAAGGTGGCGCGGGCGCAGCAGGCGTGTGAGGCGCACGGCGCGCGGATGCTTCGCCTGCGGATCGATTTCGATGAGGTCCATCCGCCAGGTGCGGCTGAAGGACTCGTGCCCGGCGACACGCACTCGCCGGCGGCCGGCTCGCCGGAACCAGATCTCGCCTGAAATGGTGAATAGCGCGACCGCCTCCGGCTGGCCGCCAGACGCCGAATTCGCCCCCGCCGGCCAGGCCTTCAGGTACGGACTGTACGGCCTGCAGATCGACAGCGAGATCAGACTACCCGTCGCGGACTCGAAACCCGTACAGCCCGCGGACCTGGCAGTGCGCGTGGCGGACCCGGCGTTCATCGAGCGCCGGCGCGGCAGCGTTCCGCTGCGGCCTGAGGGCGAAACCTGGTACCGCCACGCTATGCTCGGCGACGGCGGCATGCACCTCCGATGGGAGGACATGTTCGCGTGCATCGTCGAGAGGTCGGGCCGGAACATCTGGTTCGCCAGCCTCGGCGCCGCCGCGATGGAGAGCCTGCACGTCTATTTCCTCGGCCACGCCGTCGCGGTCGCGCTGGCCTCCATGGGCGAGGAGCCGCTTCACGCCACCGTGATCGCCCGCCCGGGACGGTGCGTCGCGCTGATGGGAGAGTCCGGGGCTGGGAAGTCTACGCTGGCCGCCTTTCTCGTCAGCCGCGGCGCCAGGCTGGTGACAGACGATCTGCTTCGGGTCGCCATCGACGGTCCGACCGTGCTCGCGTATCCAGGCCCGCGCCGCATCAAGCTGATGCCCGACAGCAAGGCGCGCTACCTGGGCGCGCAGGCCGAGGGCGTGCCCATGCACCCGCTGTCGGGGAAGTTTATCCTCCCCCTCGAGCCCGCCATGACGCACGAGGGCATGGCGACGCTCGACGAGATCTTCCTGCTCGACTGGCCGCCTGAAGGCGTGCCGGAGCCGCGCGTGGAAACGCCGACATCAAGGGACGCCATGCTCCGGGTCATCGCGGGGACATGCGTGACGCGGGTCACGGACGCCGCCCGCCTGGCGCGACAGTTCGCGTTCGCGCAGGCCGTCGTCTCGCGCGTCCCGGTGAGGCGCCTGCTCCAGCCGAACGACCTCGATCGCCTGCCTGAAACGGCGGCGCTGATTGGGTTCGCGTGAGCGGTTTCGCGGCAATCGCGCACTTCGACGGCCGGCCGGTCGACGAGAGCGTGGTCCGCCACATGGCGGCGCACCTGGCCGTCATGGGTCCCGATGACGGGCAGATATGGATCGGGGGCTGGAACCGGAACGTCGCCCTGATTCATGCGAAGTTCGCGGCCACGGAGGAGGCGGAAGGGGAGCGCCAGCCGCTCACGCTCGACGGAACGGTGCGGGTGACGGGGGACGTCCGCGTCGACGCGCGGGAAGAGCTGTGGCCGGCGCTCGAGCAGCGCGGCGTGCATGCGGTGCGGCAGGCCGGCGACGCCGCGCTCGTCCTGCACGCCTATGCGTCCTGGGGACCCGCGTGCCTCGAGCATCTGCTCGGGGACTTCAGCTTCGCGCTCTGGGACGAGGGTCGGCGGCGCCTCGTCTGCGCCCGCGACCACATGGGCGTCAGGCCGTTCTACTTCCACCAGGCCGACGGCACGGTGGTGTGCAGCAACAGCTTGGAGTGCGTCCTCGCCCACCCGGACGTGCCCGACGCGATCAACGAGGAGTCGCTCGTCGAGTTCCTGCTGTTCGGCGAGAACACCAATGTCTCGACGACCATCTACAGACACGTGCAGCGCCTGCCGCCAGCGCACCGCCTGGTCGCCAGCGGCGCGGGAACGGCGGTCGAGCGCTACTGGACATTCCCGATCGACGAACCGATCTACCTCAGGCGGGAGGCGGAATACGGGGAGCGGCTGAGGGCCTTGATCGATCTTGCGGTCAAGGACCGGCTCCGGACGCCGAAGGTGGCGGTGTTCATGAGCGGTGGGCTCGATTCGTCCACGCTCGCGGCCGTGGCGAGCCGGCGCTTCGCCAGCCCGGCGGCGCACGTGCTGGCCCACACGATCGTCGTGGAGGGGCCCGAAGCAGACGAGGAGCCGCGCTACGTCGATCAGATCGCCGCGCACCTGGGGATCACGGTCCAGTACCGACGGAAGGGCACCGCGTTCTACGACGCCGAGTGGCAGGCGAGAAATCTCGTCTGCCCGGAGCCGAACTTCCAGCAGTTCAGTTTCAACGAAACCGTGCAGTACTACCGGATCGTGGCCGAGGGGGCCCGCGTCGCATACTGGGGCGAGGGGCCCGACAACGCGCTGGTGTTCGAGTGGCGCCCGCACCTGCGCCATCTCGTCTCGACGCGGCGATGGCTCAGGGCCCTGATGGATGCCGGCCGCTACGTCCTCCACAACCCGCGGGGCCCGCGCTGGGGGACGGTACGGAGCGCACTCGGCCGGGATCGCGGGATGGAGACGCAAGTTCGCGACAGGTACCCGCCGTGGATGCGCCCGCGCGTCGAGCAGGCCTACGGCCTGCAGCGGCGGTGGATGGAGGTCCACGCCCGCGGCGACAACAGCCACCCGTCTCGGCCGCAGGCCTACCAAGGGCTTACCGGACCCGCGTTCGCCAGCATGTGCGAGCAGTTCGACCCGGGGTGGCACAGGGTCCCGCTCGAGTTCCGGCATCCGTACCTCGACGTGCGGGTCCTGCGGTTCATGCTCTCGGTGCCGGCGGTGCCCTGGTGCAGGAACAAGCTCGTCATGCGGCGGGCCGCCGAGCCATTGCTGCCGGCCGCGTGCGTCGCGAGGCCGAAGGCCCCCGTCCGCGGGCAACCTTGGCTGCGCGCGTTTGCCGGCCAGTCGGAGCCGGCGTTCCTGTGCCGCGACGCTCTGAGCAAGTACGTCGACCTCGACCTCGTGAAGCTGGGCGAACAGAGAGACCTATGGGGCTTCGCACTGGCGGGCAACATCTTCGCCGTCGACTACTGGCTGGCGAAGCGCCCGCGGCGCAGGAGCGTGCACTGAGCGGCAAAGGGCCGGCGACGTGTGCAGTTGTGAGTTCTATGCGGCATTCGCGCAGCGTCCGATACGTCGGGCATGGTTACCGGGCCTGCCCGGCCGGAAGGACTCTGCAACGGCGGCGATGGTGGCGCGAGCGCTCCAGGGCCGGCACGGCCCCGTCTGCCGTACGAGTCGCCGACGCTGACCGCGTACGGAACCCTGGTCGACCTGACGCAAAAACGGAGCACAAGCCCCGGCCGGGACAACCCGCACTTCCTGCGCTCCCGTTGACGGTTTCCCTTTCCTGAACTGTACCGGGCCACGGTAGGCACATGACGATCCCGGTGACCGGCGCCGCCGGATTCATCAGCGACCACGTGGCGGATCGCCTGCTCGCTCGCGGCGACGCCCTGGCGGGCCTCGACAGCCTCAACGCCTACTGCGACGTGTCGCTTGAGCTTGACGCCTGAGTCGGCTTCAAGCCCGCCACGCCCGTTCGAGAAGGCGTCCGCCGTTTTGTCGAGTGGTACCGGGAGTTCTGCAAGGCCTGAAGACTCGGGAACTCGATCCCAATGGACCTCGCGAGCATCATCCACGTGGAGGTCGAGGCTTCAGCCTCGACGAGGAAGCGTCAGCGAGACCTGGGTCAATGAGGGTGCGGGCAAAGGGAGATTGACGATGCTTCGAGACGAATCCAGGGTCTCGCTCAGTTCGGAACAAGTGTCGGCCGAACTCGACGGAGAAGCTGTCGTCCTCAATCTCAAGGACGGCGTGTACTTCGGACTCAACCCGGTCGGCTCACGAGTCTGGTCGCTGCTCAAGGAAGCGCCGAAGAGTGTGGCGGAGCTCCGCCAGACGATTCTCGCCGAGTACGACGTGGGATATGAGGAATGCGACAAGGACCTTCGCTCGCTCCTCGATGCCCTCCAAGGACACGGTCTCATAGACGTCAGCGACTAGACCGCAACCGGCGTCGTTCCTCCTGGACAATCCGGAATGATGTGGCTCAACCGATGGCGTGAACTGCCCGCTGCCGACAGGAGCCTCGTTCGAGAAGCACTGCTGGAGGTATCGGGTGTCCGGCTGGCGCTCCATGTCAGGCCCATGGCCGCCCTGAAACGGGATGTGGTCCCCGAACGCGTTGCCGCTGATCTTTCCAGAATCTCCTGGGCGGTGAAAGCCGCCGCGCGGGTCGTGCCGCGCGCGACGTGCCTCGCGCAGGCGCTCGCCATGCAGCGAATGCTGGCAAAGAGAGGGTGCCCGTCGAAGATGGAAGTCGGCGTCGCCAGGAACCACAAAGGCCTGGAGGCGCATGCGTGGCTCGTATGCGACGGCGAGGTCGTAATCGGTGGCGAAGAGGCGGCACTATTCGTGCCGCTGGAGGCGCCGTGAGCGGCTTCGCGGCGGTCGTCAACTTCGACGGCGAGCGTGTCGATCGCGCGTTGCTCGACCGGATGGCGCGGTACCTGGCGTTTCGCGGGCCCGATGAGCAGCGAGTCTGGGTCGGCGGCTGGAACAGCAACGTCGGCCTCGTCCATGCGAAATTCGCCACGACGGAGGAGGGCGAACGGGAGCATCAGCCGCTGACAGTCGACGGCAACGCCTGGGTCACCGGCCACATTCGCGTCGATGCCAGGGACGAGCTACGGCGCCGGTTGGCCGGCAAGGGGCGCCGCGACCCGGCGGAGGCCGCGGACGCCGAGCTGTTGCTGCACGCGTACGCAGCGAGCGGAACGGGCTGCGTGGATTACCTGCTGGGCGACTTTGGCTTTGCGCTCTGGGACGAAGGGAATCGGCTGCTGTGGTGCGCGACCGACCACATGGGCATCCGGCCCGTCTTCTACGAACGCCATCGCCACACGGTCGTGGCCAGCAATACCCTCGACTGCGTGCGCCTCCATCCCGAATCCAGCGGCCGCCTCAATGAGCTCGCGATCGCCGACTTCCTCGTTCACGACTTCAACCTGGACTCGACCAGCACCGTCTACGCGGACATCGGCAGGATCGGACCTGGCTCAGCGGTGTCCTTTCGGAGAAGCGACACGACGCCTCGGATGTACTGGGAGCTGCCTGCCGAAGACCCAGTGCTTGGCAGAAAGCCCGACGACGTGATCTCGGAGTTCCGGGACCTGCTCGGCAAGGCGGTGAGCGACAGGATCCGGACTCGCCGGATCGCCATCTACCTGAGCGGGGGCATTGACTCTCCCACGTTGGCCGCGACGGCCGTCAGGAAACTCCCCGACGGCCATCGCGGCCTGACGGGTTACTGCCTGGGGTTCCGGCACCTCATTCCCGACGACGAGTTCCGGTTCGCCGGGCTGGTTGCCGAGAAGGTCGGCGTTCAGATCCGATACCGAGACCTCGACGACGTCTGCTTCGACCCGCATTGGCACGCGAAGTCGGCGTCGCCGCCGGAGCCGAGCGCCAACGTATGGTCGTTCGAAGGGGATCGGGCCCTGCGCGCGGACATCGCGGGCAGCGCGCGGGTGGTCTTCTATGGCGAGGGGCCCGACAATGCGCTGCGGTACGACTGGGAAGGCTATCTGGGCCACCTGTTGCGAAGACGGGAATGGGCGGCAGCCGCCGCGGGGCTCCGGAACCACATTGGCGCCGATCGGCGCGTATCAGCCGCAAGGGCAGGCCTGGCCTGGTTGACGCGGAAGGTGCGCCGGCCGGGGGCCGGCGCGGGCCCCGGACCGCAGCTGCCAGCGTGGCTGAATCAGGATCTCGTGATCAGACTCGGGCTGGCGCAACGGCGTCATGCCCTCCGGAATCCAAGCGTCGAAGACACGCACCCGTGGCGCCTGCAGACGTATGCGATGCTGAAACGCAATCTCTGGCGGCGGCTCTTCGACAGTCTCGACCCGGCGATGTATGGCGTGGCTGAGGAAGTCAGGCATCCCTACCTTGACGCCCGCCTGCTTCGCTTTTTCCTCTCCCTCCCCGTGATCCCGTGGTGCCGGGAGAAGGGGCTTTTCCGCCGCGCGATGAGCGAAGAACTGCCAGCCCAGGTCTTGTCGCGTCCCAAGACGACCTCCAAAGCGGACCCGACCCTGGCACGAGTCAAGCGCCTTGAGTACAGGTATCCCACCCCCAGAGCCCTGGCCGCCCTCACGGCTTTTGTCGAGCCCGCGAGGCTGCCGGCCGGACCAGCGGGCCAGACGGATGACTACTACGAGCTCCTGCGTGTGTTCGCGCTGGACCACTGGCTTGCCTGCCATGCCGGTACCTCCTGACCCTGTGACCGGATTTGAGACACCGCCAGGCCGGAGAGGGATTGTATGATGGAGCACGGCGTCAAAGGCCGAGCACGAAGGAGCGACGGGATGTATCGACGGGCGGGCGGACCAGCGCTCAAGCCTTACACGAAGCCGGAGGTGGTCATGCTGGGCAACCTGGCGGCGCTGACCAAGGTTACTGGCGGAACCGTGGGCGGCAACGACATGGGCGGCGGAAAGGACAAGACCGGCTTCTGATCCGCCACCGCGCCGCAGGCCTTCCCCGCTTTCTCCCACCCGCCATGCAGATCCTGTTCAATGATGCCGCCCGCCGCTGGGCGGCCCGGTTTCCCGCCGCCACGGATTCCTGCACATTCCAGCCTCGCATTCGATAGACACCCACTGATGTACGCGCTCCCGAGTTTCGGCGGGATGGTCGGCCGCGGCGTCCGCTACGCGGCGTACGCGGCCGCGCTTCGACGTTTCGTCGGAGACGCGACGACCGTGCTCGACCTCGGCTGCGGGCCGGGCTTCTGGGCCGTCATCGCCGCTCAGTGCGGCGCGTCGCGCGTCTATGCCATCGAGCCGGACGAGAGCATCAAGTGGGGAGAGGAAGCCGCGCGGCACCTCGGCCTCGCCGACAGGATCCGGTTCTTCCGCGGCATGTCAGCGGACGTGGAACTTCCCGAGCAGGTGGACTGCATCGTCTCCGACCTGCGTGGCTGCCTGCCGCTGTTTGCGGGCCACCTCCCTTCGATCGTCGATGCGCGGGCGCGGCTCCTGAAGCCGGGAGGGCGCCAGATCGGGACGTGCGACACGATGTGGGCGGCAATCGTGCAGAGCCCACGGTTCTATCGGAAACTCACCGAACCGTGGCTCAAGAAGGAATGGAAGGGCGCCTACGCGCCGGCGCTCGTCGTCATACTCAACCAGTCCTACAAAGACAGATTCAAACGCTCGACGCTCCTGTCGAAGCCGGCATGCTGGGCCACGCTGGACTACGCGACCATCGAGAGTCCGGACGTGGCAGCCCAGGTGGAGCTCCGCGTTGAGCGGGCGGGCACCGGCCACGGAATCGGGCTGTGGTTCGACGCGGACCTCGGGGACGGCATCAGGTTCTCAAACGCCCCCGGCGAGCCGGAACTGGTGTACGGCAGGCTCGTGCTGCCGTGGTTGAAGCCAGTGGCGCTGAAAGCCGGCGACCGGGTGCGCCTGGACATTCGCGCCAGATTCGTGAATGGCGACTACGTGTGGGCGTGGAGCACCGAGCTGCCCGGAAAAGCCAGGTTCGACCAGAACACGCTGCACACGCTGGCGGCATCGACGGGGGAATTGAAGAAACGGGCGAGCAACGCCGTGCCGACGCTGAGCGAAGACGCGGCGATCGACGCGCTCATCCTGACCAAGCTGGATGGCCGGGCGAGCGTGATCGACGCCGCCAGCGCGGCAATGGCCGCCTACCCCGGACGATTCAAGAACGCCGCCGAAGCCGTGAGCCGCGTCGGGGATCTCGCCGTGAAGTACGGCAGGTAGACGCAAAGCCGGGCCAGCCGGCACGGGCTCGGCAGGCGTCAGCGCATGCGCCGCGGAATGTGACGCGCGAAGCCGACATCCTCATCTCGCTTCTGGCACGACGCGAGGGCGTCGCGCAGAGACTCGCCACGACAAACTGGGAGGATCTGGTTGCGCTGGCGGCACAGCAGGACACCGCGCCCGTGCTGTATAGCCGTCTGTGCCAGCTCGGGCTGGTCCCTCCTGCACACGCAGCAGGACTGAGGGACGCCTCCCGTGCCAGGGCCGCCAGAAACCTGCTGTTGTTCTCGGAACTCGGGAAGTTCCTCCACGCAGCCAAGACTGCCCGCGTTCCCGTCATCCCGCTGAAAGGCGCATTTCTCGCCGAAACCGTCTACGGCGACATCGCGCTGCGGCCGATGGCCGACCTCGACCTCCTCGTGAAGCCGGCCGACCTGCCGCTCGCCATCGAGACGCTGCGTCAGCTCGGTTACGAATCGGACCAGCCGTTCGACCCGGTGGCGCAGCAGGCCCGATTCCAGGACATGCCGCCGATGCGCCGGTCCGGTGGCGCGATGGTGGAATTGCACTGGACGCTGGTCACACCGCTCTGCGGCGCGCGAATCGACGATCGCGAACTCGACGGCATCTGGCGCCGCGCGGCGCCGGCCACGATCGCTGGCGCGCCGGCGCTCGCCCTCGCGCCGGAAGACCTGCTCCTGCACCTGTGCATGCACGCCTCGGTGCATCACCGGTTCGCCGACGTCGGACTGAAGTCGTTCGTCGACATCGCCGAAGTCGCACGGCACTACGAGGGCAGGCTCGACTGGCGGGAGCTTGCCGGCCGGGCCAACGCCTGGCGCGTGGCCAACGGCGTCAGGATGGCGCTGATGCTGGCGCAGGAGTGGACCGACCTTCGCGTGCCCGCAGACGTCTGGGCGCAACTGGACGGCGAACGGCCCGACGAACAGACCCTCGAATGGGCCAGGCACAAAGTGCTCGAAGGTAGACCGACCGAACTGGTGAACGAGTTCGCCCGCCTGGAGTCGGATGGAGGAGCGACCGGCAGGCTCGCCGCGCTGCGGACAGCGGCATTCCCGCCGCGTGCAGTGTTGGCCCGCCTCTATGGCGTGCCCGGCGATTCCTGGCGGATTCTGGCCTGGTATCCGTACCGCATCTGGGACCTCTGGAGCCGGTATCGCGGCGCCCTGTGGAAGTTGTTGAGGCGCGACAGGGAGTTCGTGGACGACACTCGCCGGGAATCGCGGCTACGCGAGTACCTGGGATGGCCGTGAGACGGCGCCGTCAAGGAGCGCGTGGAAGGCGCGGCTGCGTTTGCCGTTCAGCCTGGACCAACAGCGCGAGGTTTCTATGCCTGGAGTCGTGCAAGGATTCATGAGAAGCAGCAACGTCGTCCGCGCATCGTCCTTCGTTGCCGCCTTGGTTGCCTGGCTCTGGCTATCGGCTTGCGCCAGCGGTGATCAGAGGCTGGCGAACAACGGCTTCGAAGCCATCGAAAAGGGCCAGTTGGTTGATGCCGAGAGGGTCCTGACGGAAGCTCTGGACCTGAACCCCGACAATCCCTACGCGCTGCTGAACCTGGGCACGGTCTACCAGCGCACGGGCCGGTTCGACCTGGCGCGGGAGATGTTCGAGATGGTCATCGCCCACGACTCGCAGGAAGTGCCCGCGAGGAAGAGCAAGTTCCTCCAGGAGTCGAAGACGCTGAGGGAAATCGCCGAGAACAACCTGAAGACGCTGCCGGCGAAGTAGTGGGAGGATCGGCCCGGGCCGCGCGCCGCGGGCGCGTTCGCGATCAACAATAGAGAGATGACAATCCTGGTCACCGGCGCAGCCGGGTTCATCGGCTACCACGCGGCCCGGCGCCTGCTCGAGCGCGGCAACGCGGTAGTGGGCCTCGACAACCTCAACAGCTACTACGACGTGTCGCTGAAAGAGGCCCGGCTCGCGCGGCTCAGGGAACACCCGGGCTTCCGGTTCACGAAGCTCAACCTCGAGGATCGCGAAGGCATGGCGAGCCTCTTCGCCGCCGCGAGGCCGCAGCGCGTCGTCCATCTGGCGGCGCAGGCGGGAGTGCGCTACTCGCTCGAGAACCCCCACGCGTACCTCGACAGCAACCTGGCCGGTTTCCTCAATATCCTCGAAGGCTGCCGCTACAACGGCGTGGAACACCTCGTCTACGCGAGTTCGTCGAGCGTCTACGGCGGCAACACGCGCCTGCCGTTCTCGGAACACGACAACATCGATCACCCGGTCAGCCTCTACGCGGCCACGAAGAAGGCCAACGAACTGATGGCCCACACCTACAGCCACCTGTTCCGCCTGCCGACGACGGGACTGCGGTTCTTCACGGTGTACGGGCCCTGGGGCAGACCGGACATGGCGCTGTTCCTGTTCACGAAGGCCATCCTCGAAGGGCGTCCCATCGAGGTCTTCAACCACGGCGACATGATCCGGGACTTCACCTACATCGACGACATCGTCGAAGGCGTGATCCGCGTGCTGGACAGGCCGGCGGAGGCGAACCCGGAGTTCGAGCCTGCGCGGCCGGACCCGGGCACGAGCAACGCGCCCTACCGGGTGTTCAACATCGGAAACAGCCAGCCGACGCCGCTCAACGACTACATCGAGGCGCTCGAGGAAGCGCTGGGACGGAAGGCGGTGCGGAACCTGCTGCCCATGCAGCCGGGAGACGTGCCGGCGACGTCGGCGAACACGGACGAGCTGGATGCGTGGGTGGGGTTCAGGCCCGGCACGCCGGTCCGCGAAGGCGTCAGGCGGTTCGTGGAGTGGTACAGGGGATTCTACAAGACGTAGACCGAACCCTGGGCCGCGCAAGACGGGTGAGGGCATCCGGAGACAGCCCCCAGAGATCCAGGTACAACAGATCAGAAAGTCATGAGCGGCATCGCAGGCATCATCAGATTCGACGGCGCGCCGGTGGAGCATGGCCTGGCGGAAGGAATGACCTCGGCCATCGCCCATCGCGGCCCGGACGGCATCCACCACTGGACCGACGGCCGGGCGGCCCTCGGCCATTGCATGCTCTACACGACAGCGGAGTCGCTCGAAGAGCAGCAGCCCTTCCCCAGCACCGATGGGGCCCTCGTGCTCGTCATGGACGGGCGCGTGGACAACTGGATGGAGCTCCGAGCGGAGCTGCTGAGAGACGGTGCGGTGCTGCGCGGCCGCTCAGACGCGGAGCTGGTGTTCAACGCGTACGAGCGCTGGGGCTTCGAAAGCCTGGCCCGCATCGACGGTGACTTCGCCCTCGTCATCTGGGACGCCCGCCGTCAAACGGCCTTCTGCGCGCGCGACCGGATGGGCAACAAGCCGTTTGTCTACCACTGGGACGGGCATACGCTGGCCTTCGCATCCGAAGTGAAAGCGCTGCTCACCCTGCCATGGGTGAAGCCGGTGCCGAACGAGAGCATGCTGGCCGAGTACCTCGCGGGCGAATGGTTGTCGCGGGACGAAACGCTGTGGAGCGGCATCCTGCGCCTGGTTGCGGCCCACCGCATGGCGGTGACCAGCGCCGGCCCGCGCCCGGAACAGTACTGGGAACCGGACCCCTTCGCGGCGCCGCCGTTCCAGAACGACGAGCAATTCATCGAGCACTACCGCGAGCTGCTTCTCGACACGGTGCGCCGCGCGTCGCGTTCGCACCGGCCCTTGGCCATCCAGGTGAGCGGCGGCCTCGACTCGTCTGGCGTTGCCGGTGCGGCGGCACACCTCGCCCGACTCGGCCAGTTGCCGGCTCCCGGCCTTGAAGGCTACTCGGCCGCCTACGACGGCCCGGGCCCGGCCAACGAGGTGGTCTACGCCCGAGCGGTGGCCGAACACCTCGCCCTGCCAATCCACGAGGTGCCGGCCGCGACGCCGCCACTCGCGCTCTACGACGACCTGGCAGGCTTCTTCCGCGAATTCCCCGGCTTTCCCATCGGAGCCATCTGCGTGGACCTGATGGCGCCGGCTGCCGCCCGGGGCAGCCGCGTGACGCTCACAGGGCAGGGCGGCGACCACTGGCTCCAGGGCTCACGGGCCTACTACGCGGAGGAGTTGTCCGCGCGGCGATGGCCGGCGCTCCGGGCGTGCTTCGACGCGGATGCCAGCGCCTTCGGAACAGGCAGGGCGGCAGCCTGGCTGATGCAGCATGGCGTGTATCCGCGGCTGCCGCTGGCGCTGCGCGAGGCGGTGCGACGCGCCCAGGGACGCGCGGTCTCGGGGGAAGAGGCGCAGCCGGACCACGACGCGTTCTGGCTGGCGCCGGAGATGCGCAACCGGCTGGCGGAGCGCGGCGAACGCTACCGCCGGCCTCTTGCCCGCCCCGTGCGCACGCCGGTGCAGCACCGGCTGTTCAGGTTCCTCGACGACCCGTTGATGGCGCAGGTCGTCGAGCGGTTCGATCGCGAAGGCGCGCGCGCCGGCCTCGACGTTCGGCACCCCCTGCGCTCGGCCCGCTTCGTCGAATTCGCTTTCGCCACGCCGGAGCGGCTGCGCCTGCGAGGCGGCCGGACGAAGTACATCCACGTGCAGGCGCTTGGCAGCCTGCTGCCTCCCGCGGTGGCCCGCCGGAAGACGAAGGCGGAGTTCTCGACGGTGTTCAGCCAGCACCTCAACGGGATGAAAGAGGAACTCACGCAGGCCATCCCGAGCCGCCGGCCTGACTGGGTTTCGGCGGAGGGCATGGCCGAGCTCTATGGGCGTTACCAGCAAGCGCCGGACGCGGGATGGGAGCAGTGGGTGCTGTGGGGCGTGTTCGGGTGTGACAGGGTTCTACGTTGAGGCTGAAGAACCTCGACGTCGGCCGGGTGCACCGCGATCTCCATCAGGAACGCGCGAGTCCTTCAACGCGCGACAGAGGGTGCTGCCATGATGACACGCGTCGGATTGCTCATCGCTGCCATCGCGCCGGGGTTGGCCGTCGCGGCTGAGGCGGCCCAGGGCACCGGCAGGATCTCCGGAATCGCGCGGGACTCCCAGGATCAGGTCCTGCCAGGCGTGAAGGTATAGTCGCGCAACGTTGACACGGGCCAACTGGTCGCGACCACCAGGGCAGCAGCCAACGGGGCATTCGAGTTCACCGGCCTGGGTGCCGCGAACTACGTCGTCGAGATCGTCGACGAGTCGGACAAGATCGTCGGTGTCACGCCGGTTGTGGCGCTCGCCGCCGGCGGGATCATCACGGGTCTGAGCGTCGCGGCCAGCGCGGCGGGTGCGATCGCCGGAGCCGCGGCAGCGGGCGGGCTCGGGGCGTTCTTCTCGAGCATGGGCGGCATCCTCCTGCTCGTAGGCATCAGCGCGGGCCTGACCGCCGCCATCATCGCGGCAACGAACGACGCGAGCCCGTCGCGCTGACGGATCGAACCGCCGCCACGGGCTCACACCCACGGCCCTTCCAGGGAGTACCCGGGAAGGGCCGTCGTGTTCTCGTGCTGGATTCCCCCCTCAAGCCTCTTGACCCGAACACTGTCGGGTGACATTGTTCAGCCCACGCCATGGCCTGGCTGATTCTCCTCGGCGTCGCCTGGGGCGCGCTGGCGTTCGGCGCCATCTACGACTGGGCCCGCTGGGCCCTGCTGGCGGCCTGCGTGGCTGCAGGCGCATGGGGATTCGCGCGCCGCGTGCCGCATGAGCGTCGACGGGTCAACGTGCCGGTTCTGGCGGGCCTGGTGCTCGTCGCGCTAGCCGTCTGCGTCCAACTGGTTCCGCTGGACCTCGAGAGACTGCGCGACTGGAACCCGGCGGCTCATTCGTTCCTCAAACAGTACGACCTCAGGTACGCGATGGCGGCGGCGAATGACCTGTCGAACGCGGGGCCGTGGGACCCCGCGCTCCCCCGGCGAGACCCGGCCTCCGTGCCTCACCTGAAGCACCCCTTCTCCATCGACCCGCCGAAAACGTGGGTGGGCCTGGCGTGCTTCGCGGCGCTCGGCTTCATGCTGCTCGGCCTCGCGCGCGGCATCGGCGGCCGCGACCTGCGCATCCTCGCGCCGGGCATCGTCACCCTCGGCGTCCTGATGTCGATGATCGGCATCATCCAGAAGGCGCTCTGGAGCGGCAAGGTCTACGGGTTCTGGGAGCCGATCAACAAGGGCGCGGTGGCCTTCGGGCCGTTCATCAACCGCAACCACTTCGCGGGCTGGATGCTGCTCGCGTTGCCGGTGGCGGTGGGCTACTTCGCCGCGCTCGTGGCGAAGGGCATGGTAGGCGTGAGGCCGGGCTGGCGCCATCGCGTCATCTGGTTCTCGACGCCCGACGCGAGCCGCGCCGTCCTGACAGGCTTCGCCCTGCTGGTGATGGGCCTCGCCCTCACGCTCACGCTGTCGCGCTCGGGCATCGCGTGTTTCCTGCTCGCGATGCTGCTGTCGGCCTTCCACGTCCTGCGGCGGCAACAGACGGTGGCGAAGGGGCGGCTGCTCGGCACGTACCTGGCGCTGGTGTTCGTGACGGCGGTGGCGTGGGCCGGCATCGATGCCGTGGGCGCCCGCTTCGCCGAGGTCGACTGGAAGCTCGGCGGCCGCGCTGGGGCGTGGGCGGACGCCTGGCGCATCCACCAGTTGTTCCCGTGGTTCGGCACGGGGTTCAATACCTACGGGTCGGCCACGCTGCTGCTGCAGCAGTTCGAGAAGTCCACGGCCCACTACGTGGAGGCGCACAACGACTACCTGCAGCTGCTGGTCGAGGGCGGCTGGCTGGTGGCGGTGCCGGCGCTGGTGCTGGCGTGCCGGTTCGCCCGCGAGGTCCGCCGCCGGTTCCGCGAGGGCCGGGACGACAGGACGGGCTACTGGGTCCGCCAGGGCGCCGTGACGGGCATCGTCGCGATCGCCTTCCAGGAAGTCGTGGAGTTCAGCCTGCAGATGCCCGGGAACGCGGCCCTCTTCACGGTCCTGTGCGCGATCGCTGTCAGGAAGGCATCGGCGAAGCCCGCCACACGCCGGGTCTGAAGCCCCCGGTCCGCATCACCGAAGGGGCCGCTCGGCGCCCGCGCCCAGGTTCATCCGC
>Ga0316622_100000481_pt1 | contig 23213 bp, 19 predicted proteins | sample OWC_Aug_OW2_C1_D_FD_207646 | JGI IMG/M metagenome (GOLD analysis project Ga0316622, IMG submission 207646) | Wetland soil microbial communities from Old Woman Creek delta, Ohio, United States - OWC_Aug_OW2_C1_D5_C | ecosystem: Environmental > Terrestrial > Soil > Wetlands | place: USA: Ohio... | reverse complement strand
TGAATTCAGTTGCCCCCGTTTCTCCCAGCCAAACCGCTGCGGCACAGGCCGCCCCGATGGAGCTGGTCTGCCCCGCTGGCAGCTTGCCTGCGCTCAAGGCGGCCGTCGACCACGGTGCCGACTGCGTCTACCTGGGGTTTCGCGATGCCACCAACGCCCGCAACTTTGCCGGTCTGAACTTTGACGAGGCTGCCATCGAGACTGGCATCCGCTACGCCCACGACCGGGGCCGCAAGGTGTTTGTGGCACTCAACACCTACCCGCAAGCCAGCAAAGCCGCGCTGTGGCGACGTGCGGTGGACCGGGCTGCGCACAGCGGGGTCGATGCCGTCATCCTGGCCGACCCCGGCATGATGGCTTATGCGGTCAAACACCAGCCGCAGTTGCGCCTGCATCTGTCGGTGCAGGGTTCAGCCACCAACTACGAGGCGCTGGATTTTTACTACCAGCACTTTGGCATTGCCCGCGCCGTGCTGCCACGGGTGCTGTCGCTGACCCAGGTGCAGCAGGTGCTGGAAAAGTCCCCTGTCGAGATCGAGGTGTTTGGCTTTGGCAGCCTGTGCGTGATGGTCGAAGGGCGTTGCGCACTGTCCAGCTACGTGACCGGCGAAGCCCCCAACACCAACGGCGTGTGCTCTCCGCCCAAAGCGGTGCGCTGGGTGGAAACCCCGCAGGGCCGCGAGTCGCGCCTGAACGGTGTGCTGATCGACCGCTACGCCCCTGGCGAAAACGCCGGTTACCCCACGCTGTGCAAGGGCCGGTTTGACGTTGAAGATGACCACAACTACTACGCCATCGAAGAGCCCACCAGCCTCAATACCTTGTCGTTGTTGCCCGAACTGATGAAGATCGGCGTGAGTGCCATCAAGATCGAAGGGCGCCAGCGCAGCCCGGCCTATGTGGCGCAAGTCACCAAGGTATGGCGCGCCGCCATTGACAGCTGCCGCGACAACCCGCACCGCTACAGCGCCAAACCCGCCTGGGTCAGCGACCTCGACAAAGTGGCCGAAGGCCAGCAACACACGCTCGGCGCGTACCACCGGCCATGGAAATGAAATTAGCTCTTGGCCCCCTGCTGTACTACTGGCCGCGCGACACCGTTCTGGCCTTTTACGAAGCCGTGGCGCAGTCCCCGGTGGACATCGTTTACCTGGGCGAAGCCGTGTGCTCGCGCCGCCACGAGGTGCGGCTCACTGACTGGTTGGACATCGCCTCTGCCTTGCGCGCGGCGGGCAAGGAAGTGGTGCTGTCCACCCAGGTGCTGATCGAGTCCGGTGCCGATGTGACGGTGCTGCACAAGATCACCGCCAACGGCCAATTCATGGTGGAAGCCAATGACATGGGTGCCGTGCACTGCCTCGAAGGCAAAGTGCCGTTTGTGGCCGGGCCGCATCTGAACATCTACAACCTGCCCACCCTGCAATGGATGGCCGACCTGGGCGTGCAGCGCTGGGTGATGCCGCTGGAAATGAGCCATGAAGACCTGGCCGTGATCCAGCAGGGCCGCCCGCCCGGGCTGCAAACCGAGGTCTTCGCCTATGGCCGCATGCCGCTGGCATTCTCGGCGCGCTGCTTCACCGCGCGCCACCGCAACCTGCCCAAGGACGACTGCCAATTCAGCTGCATCGACTACCCCGACGGTTTGCCCATGCGCACCCGTGAGGGGGAGGCCTTTCTGGTGCTCAACGGCATCCAGACCCAGTCTGCCCGCACCCACAACCTGCTGCCCCAGCTTGCCACCCTACGGAACCTGGGGGTGGACGTGGTGCGCATCAACCCGCAGTCGGCGCACATGCGGCGCATCACTGAGCTGTTTCATGCCGTCATCCACCAGCGGATGGATGTCACCCAAGCCCATGCCGAACTGCTGCCCCTGATGCCCGAGCAAGCCTGCAACGGCTATTGGTTTGGCCAGGCCGGGCTGGAACAACACAGCAGCACAGCACCCAGATAGATAAAGCACAGGAGGACTTCACCATGACCGAAAAACCAATGCGCATCCCAGTTCCGCTTGGGCAACTGCTGGGCCGCCTGCCGGCCTACCCCGGCTCACTGCTGTTTGTCACCGGCCTGAACCTGGCTTTGGCCAAGCAGCTGAGTCCCGATGTGACCCAGATGCTGCTTGGCAAAAAGCTGCGCCTGTGCGTCACCGACGCGCATTGGGCGTTTGATTTTGCGTGGCGCAACCAGCGCTTTGTGGCCTGCCAGAACGCGGGCACCGCCGACCTCACCATCAGCGCCAGCGCCCATGACTTTGTGCAACTGGCACGCCGCCTGGAAGACCCCGACACGCTGTTCTTCAGCCGCCGTCTGGCCATGGAAGGCGACACCGAACTGGGCCTGCTGGTGAAGAACACCATCGATGCCATGGAGTTGCCTGCCTTCGAGCTGGAGCAGTTCAAACCCTCGCAGGTGCTGGCGCGGCTGCGTGCCAAGCTGGTGCCTCACTGAGCGGCGATCAGACCATGCCGCAGTTTCCCCACCACAAACGCATCATCGTCGCCATCTCGGGGGCCAGCGGCGCGGTCTATGGCGTGCGCCTGTTGCAGGTGCTGCGCGGCATCAGCGATGTGCGCACCCATTTGACGGTGTCAGAGGCCGGCTGGCTCAATCTGCAACACGAAACCGGCCTGACCAGAACCAAGATCGAAGACCTGGCCGACGTGGTCTACCCAGCCCACGAAGTGGGTGCTGCCATTGCCAGCGGCTCGTTCCAGTGCGACGGCATGGTGATCGCGCCCTGCTCCATGCGCACGCTGGCCGCCGTGGCCCATGGCCTGTCAGACAACCTGATCACCCGCGCGGCGGACGTGATGCTCAAGGAGCGCCGCAAACTCATTCTGATGGCGCGCGAAACCCCTTTGAACCTGGCCCACCTGCGCAACATGACCAGCGTGACCGAAATGGGCGGCATCATTTTTCCGCCGGTGCCCGGCTTCTACCAGCGCCCGCAAAGCCTGGACGAGATGATTGACCACACCATCAGCCGCGTGGTGGACTTGCTGGGCTTGCCGCAACTTGATGTGCCGCGCTGGTCTGGCTTGCCGATCTGAACCATGGCCTGCCGCGACCTTCGGAACTTCATCGCCCAACTCGAACACTTGGGCGAACTCAAGCGTGTTCAGGCCACGGTCTCGCCCCACCTGGAGATGACCGCCCTGTGCGACCGCACTCTGCGCGCCGCTGGCCCGGCCCTGCTGTTTGAGCACCCCACGGGCCACACCATCCCGGTGCTGGGCAACCTGTTTGGCAGCACCCGCCGCGTGGCCCTGGGCATGGGTGTGAACGACGTGAGCGAGCTGCGCCAGTTTGGCCACGTACTGGCCACGCTCAAGGAACCCGAGGCACCCAGGGGCTTCAAGGAGCTGATCGGCATGGGCAGCCTGGTCAAAACCCTGTGGAGCATGGCCCCGAAAGAGCTGAGCAGCGCCCCGTGCCAGGAGGTGGTGTGGGAAGGTACCGACATGGATCTGGCCCGCCTGCCGGTGCAGCACTGCTGGCCGGGCGATGTGGCCCCGCTCATCACCTGGGGTCTGGTGATTACGAAAGGGCCGCACAAAGCGCGGCAAAACCTGGGCATCTACCGCCAGCAGGTGCTCTCGCGCAACAAGGTCATCATGCGCTGGCTGGCGCACCGGGGTGGCGCGCTGGATTTTCGCGACCACGCCCAGCAAAACCCCGGCCAGCCCTACCCGGTGTGTGTGGCCCTGGGGGCTGACCCGGCCACCATTCTGGGCGCGGTCACGCCGGTGCCTGACTCTTTAAGCGAATACCAGTTTGCCGGACTCTTGCGCGGCAGCCGCACCGAACTGGTCAAAGCCTTGGGCAGCGAACTGCGCGTGCCCGCCTTTGCCGAGATCGTGCTGGAAGGCCACATCTACCCCGATGCCAAGCACAAGAGCGGCTTTGAGCACGCGCTGGAAGGCCCGTTTGGGGATCACACCGGCTACTACAACGAGCAGGACTGGTTTCCGGTCTTCACCATCGACCGCATCACGCTGCGCCGCGAGCCCATTTACCACTCCACCTACACCGGCAAACCGCCGGACGAGCCAGCCATGCTGGCACTGGCCTTGAACGAACTTTTTGTGCCACTGCTGCAACGCCAGTACCCCGAGATCACCGACTTCTACCTGCCCGCCGAGGGCTGCAGTTACCGCATGGCGGTGGTCAGCATCAAAAAAGCCTACCCCGGCCACGCGCGGCGCATCATGTTTGGCATCTGGAGTTTTCTGCGCCAGTTCATGTACACCAAGTTCATCGTGGTGGTGGACGACGACGTGAACCCGCGCGACTGGACGGAAGTCATCTGGGCCATCACCACCCGCGTCGACCCCACCCGCGACACGCTGCTGGCCGACAACACGCCGATTGATTACCTGGACTTTGCCTCGCCCGTGAGCGGCCTGGGCAGCAAGATGGGGCTGGATGCCACCAACAAATGGCCTGGGGAGACAAACCGGGAATGGGGCAAGCCTTTGAGCATGAGTGCCGAGGTGACGGCGCGGGTGGAGCAGCTTTGGCAGACGCTGGGGTTATAAGTTAAATTAGCCTGTAGCCCTTTTACAACCTGCACAATCCACTATCAATTAGAGAGCACCCGGAGCGCAACTGGTTGCCAGCCGTAGCACACTCGCAGGTCAGCCGATCAATGCGCCACCCGAAAACGGGTGCCGCGAAAGTCAAACACGGATTGGTGGGGCTGGATGTCCTCCAGTTTCAAATCCGGGGCCACGGTGCTGCCCTGCGTCAACACCAGGTTGTTGATCAGCAGAAGCCGCTGCGCCGGGTCTTTGGAGTACACGGCACCAGTGATGGTCAGCTTGGGGATCTGACCACGCAGGTCTTCTGCCAGGTCGCCCAGCAACGGAATGGCGGGAGGTTCAAGTTTTTGGGCCGATACCGATGCAGCGGCCACCGCCGCGGGTGCGGCATTGGGCGCAGTCGTCACCTGGCTGACTTTGGCCGCAGGGCTGCGCGCCAGCACTGGTGCTGCTGGCTTGGTCGCCATCGGTCGAACGGGTGTCGGCTCAGCAGCTGAAGGCGGCACAACGGACAGCGATGGCGGTGGAGACACGGGAGCCACGGGCACAGGCAGCTGGCTTGCCGCAGGTGCAGGTGCAGGTGCAGGTGCAGGTGCAGGTGCTGGTGCTGGTGCTGGTGCTGGTGCTGGTGCTGGTGCTGGTGCTGGTGCTGGCGACTCTACCGATGTCGCAAGGTGGATGGCCTGCGGGGTGGGTCGCCAGAACCACCCGGCTGCAGCCATGACACCCAGCGCCAGCGCGCCCGCCAGCCACAACCAGTGACGGTTTGACACATGGGCTTCTGGGGCGGGGGTGGTGAACGGGCGGGCATGCAAGCCGGGCACGGCACCCCGCTCCCGCTCGGCATTGGCCCGCTTAAGGGCATCAAGAATGTAGGACATGGCTCAACGGGGTTCGGTTTGCAAACGCGGCGCACTCTGGCCCGCAGCGCGTTCGATCTGCATGAAAGTCAGCGGGCCGGGGAGCCCATCTGGCTCCAGCCCCTGGGCGCGCTGAAAGGCTGACACACGGGCCCGCAGCGCGCTGTCCAGGCGCTGCGGTGCTGCGCTGTTGGAGGACGCGGGCTGCAGCCCCCCTTCAATGGTGGCCAGTTGGCTGGCGAGCTGATCCACCGCCGGGCCGCTGCTGCCGTCACGCAGATTGGGGGTGTAGCCCTGGGGCGGCTGCCAGTAGGTGGCAAAGTCGCCGCGCCACAGGCTGCCCAGCCGCACCAACCGGATGGACTGCAAGCCGGTTTGGGTGCGCAACAAGGCGGTCTGCTCGGTCAGGCCCACCAGCACGGCGTACACCGGTGCCTGCCCGCCCTGCTGCAGGGTCAGAATGCCGGGGCGGCCCAGTTGGCGCAATTGGGGCAGTGTGAGACGCTTGGCGTGAAAACATTGAAGCTGCTGCAAGGCCGCACCTTGGCAGGCATCGCCGTTCACGGCAGGCAACTTCCAGAAGCTGCCCAACTCGCGCCAGGCAATGTTCATGTCGCTTGGCAACTGGGAAAGCGCCACATCGGCCACGCTGGGCTGCGGCTCAGCCACCGGTGCCAGCGCACTCACAGCCACCGCAGCGCTTGCCGGTATGGGTGGCGGCACGCTCACGGGCGGTGTCGCGGGCACCGCCACAGCGGCGCTGGCTGACATCACCGCAGGGGCGCTTGCGGGTGCCATGACACGGGGCGATGGCGGGGTGGTTTTCCCAAGTGTCCACACCCGCAGGCCAGCCAGCGACACGCCCGTCAGCAAGGCCAGCCCCATCAAGCCGTAGGCCGCACGGTGCATGCTGCGCCTTGGTGCGCGAGTGTGCTCGGTGCCGAACACCTCGGCGGCAGCCTGGTCGACCACCGCCCGGTTCACCCGGCGCAGGCCGTTCGCCCAGGCACCCAGCAATGCGCGGCCACACAGCAAGTTGATGCGCCGCGGCACACCGCGCGCCAGGGCGTGAATGCGCTGCAAGGCCTTGGCATCAAACGGCAGCGGCCCGGTGTAGCCCGCCACCGCCAGCCGGTGCCCGATGTAGTGGTTGCTCTCCGTCGCGTTGAGAGCGTCCAGATGAAACCGCGCAATGACACGCTGGGCCAGTTGCTCAAGCTGTGGGCGCTCCAGCATGGCGCGCAATTCGGGTTGGCCAATCAGCACGATCTGCAACAGCTTGCGTTCGTTGGTTTCCAGGTTGGTCAGCAGGCGCAGTTGCTCCAGCACATCGGGGGAGAGGTTTTGCGCCTCGTCGATGATGAGCACGCAGTTGTGCCCGGCCGCATGGCTTTGCAGCAAAAAGGCATTGAGCGCATCCACATGGTTCTTGACCCCTGCCGAAGGCACCGCAGCAGGCGGGGCGGCGATGTGGAACTCTTCGCAGATCGACTGCAGCAGCTCGGCCACCGTGAGCTTGGGGTTGAAGATGTAGGCGACATGGCAATGGGCCGGAATCTGCTCCAGAAAACAGCGGCAGATGGTGGTTTTGCCAGTGCCGATTTCACCGGTGAGCAGCACAAAACCGCCCCCGGCACCGATGCCACTGCCATCCGCACCAGCCACCCCGTAGAGCAGGTGCGCCAGCGCCTCCCGGTGGCGCTCACTCATGAAGAGAAACCGGGGGTCAGGTGCGATGGAAAACGGGTCCTGTGTCAGACCAAAGTTTTTTGCGTACATAAGTGCCAAGCATAACGCTGGCAAGCTGCGCAGCGGGCCACGCCACTCCCGTGCGAAAGAGTCACAACGCAAGCACGCCGGTTCGCCACCGCAAGCGGTAGCGCCGGGGCTTATTCAGGATCTTTGAACACCGGCCACCGGGAGCGGTCTGGGTAGCGCAGAGGGGACTTGTCCACGGCATCGCTATCGGGCAGCGCATCGGCTGCGGGCACCGACAGGTTTGAAAAGTCAAAATCAAGCGTGTGCGCGGACAGCGCGTCTGGCGGCTCGTCCATGGTGGAAGGCTCCTCAAGCGGCAATGGAACGGTCTGCTCAGAAAGCGTGGCGGAGGGTTCGTCAGTTGGCAACAGGTGCGTCTCCACCTTCGTGCGCGGCACCGGCACCAGGGGCAAAGATGTCAAGGCTGCCTCCAGCGATGCCAGGTCTGGGGTCAGCTCTTCAGCCAAATCGTGCAACATCAAGAGGTCACGAAACGCGGCCAGGTCAAACATAGGCCGCATTACTTGCGCGCCCGGGTTGTAAAAAATGCAGGCATCCAGAAACGCCAACGCCTTGATACCGGGCCACAACGGGGCCAAGTCAGCCAGCACCTCGGAATAGGCTTGCAGGTCTTTGCCCTCACGCTGGAACGCCTGGAAATCAGGCAGCAGCGCATTGAACTGCCGCGCAAAGGCATCGCGCAAGTCGTGAAACTCGGCTTTGAGCCCCAGCGAGTAGTACAGGGCCAACAAATCCAGATACACCGCAGGATGGGGCTGCGGGTCTTCATCAACCTGCGTTTTCAAAATCTGCAAGGCCTGATCGGTTTGCCCCAGCGACAGAAAAAATTCGGCCTGCTGGCGGATGTCAAGAATAGCCTCCTGCTGGAGGCAGTGGATCAAAGAAGGCCGCTTTTGCGCCCCGCTTGCAGCGTTTGCGGGCTTGCCCGTGCCCAGCATGAAGTGGTCAAGGTCAATATCCAGATCCGCCTCATGCGCTGCCTCTGGCACGGTCGCCTGCAGAGGGGTGGAAACGGGCGATGCAGGCATTGGCGCAGCCGGGCTGCCGGATGCTTGCGGCATCAAAACGGTGGAGGGCTGGTCACTTTGACTGTCATGCCACCAGGCACCTTTCGCACCATGCCGGGCTTTCCGGTGCTGTTGCCAGAGCCATGCCACAGCCGCAAGACAGAGTATCACCAGCAGCAACAAGGCGTACACCAGCAGCATCGGCAATTGCTGCGACTGGGCTTGCTGCAACTGGGTGCGCATGTCGGCCAGTTTGGCATCGTTTTTGGCGGCCACATCCCGCAGCGTTTTCACATCGTTTTGCAACGTTGCAATTTGCTGTGTTTGCTTGAGCGCGTCTTCGGTCGGGGCAAACAGCATGGTCGAGTCCAGCAAATCGATGCGATCCGACAACATGTCCAGCGGGTCGAGTTTGAGCACAGATTTGCCTTTGGGCCGATCAGCTGTCTTGGCCACCTTTTCCGGTGCCGGTGCGTCCGGCTTGGTGGTGGCCTTGCGTGCCTTGGATGAACGCCGCGAACTGGCCTCCTTGGGTGGGGTGTCCGGCTTGGCAGTCTGTGCCATCTGCGGGGAAGAAGCTGTCGGCAAACCCCTTGTCGGCGCAGGTTCGGCAGCCATCGCAGATGGCTGCGCGGTTTTGGCGGTCACACCAACCACCGGCGCAGTGGATGCATCTTGCGCAAAGTCTGCCAGCAACACATAGCGGCGCATGCTGGTGGAGCCACAGGTAGAGCGCAGCAGCACAGTCACCACCGGCTCGCTCACCGCCACCGCCAGTTGAACGCGCACCTGGGACTGGCCCTGGGTGCCCGGGACGATGGTCAGCGCAGGGGTCTTCTGGCGGGCATCGGCAAAGTACACCTCCGCACCCATGCAGGAAGTTGACAACTCTTCTTCCGCACTCGCTTGGACCCGAACCGACACATCCAGCTCGTGCCCAATCACGGCCGTACCACGCAGATCGCCCAAAGTGAACGCCTGCGCAAGAGATGCCGCACTGGCCAACAGCGCCATCAAGGCGCGCACTACAAAACCAACCTGGTTCTTCAAAACTGCATTCCTACGTTGTGATAAGTCCAAGGCCAAGAGCAAAGCCCCTGCACCCCTCCGTCTGGGATTCGCGACTGAATTCTTACGAATTGAAACAATTGACAGCATACTCGCCCAAAGCGTAAATTTTTCATCACGTTGTCAACAAACCTCGCCAATTGGCGAATTAATCATCAAACTTGCCAAGCAAAATAGCACCCTGATCACCTGAAGCTTTACCTTTGCCTCCATCATGTGCCAACTCCTTGGGATGAACAGCCACTTGCCAGCCAGCCTGACGCTGAGTTTTACCGGATTTTCGCAGCGTGGCGGCTGCACCGACCACCACGGTGATGGCTGGGGCATCGCTTTTTTCGAGAGCGACTGCGCCACCCCCGGCAAAGGGGTGCGCCACTTCGTCGACAAAACCAGTGCCGCCACCTCGCCCATGGCCCAGATGCTCAAGAGCTATCCCATCAAGAGCCACAACGTGGTCGCCCATGTGCGCAAGGCCACGGTGGGCAGCGTGACACTGGAAAACTGCCACCCGTTTGTGCGCGAACTGTGGGGCCGCTACTGGGTGTTTGCCCACAACGGCGACCTGAAAAACTACGCCCCCAACCTGCATGGCAGCTTCCGCCCGGTGGGCAACACCGACAGCGAGCTGGCTTTTTGCTGGCTGCTGCAGGAGCTGGCCAAATCCCATGCCGGGGTGCCCACGGTGGAAGAGCTGACCTGCACCCTGCGCGAGTTGGTGCCACAGATTGCCAAGCACGGCACGTTCAACTTTTTGCTCAGCAACGGCCAGGCGCTGTGGGCGCATGCCACCACCAAGCTGCACTACGTGTTGCGCGCCCACCCGTTTCGCCAGGTGCACCTGAAAGACGAAGACCTGACGGTGAATCTGGCCGAACTCAACAGCCCCGAAGACCGGTTGGCCATTGTGGTGACCGAGCCGCTCACCACCGACGAGGAGTGGGTAGCCATGACCCCCGGCCAGCTGCAGGTGTTTGTGGACGGCGTGCCCGCCAGTTGCAGCTGCCACTGCAAGTTGCTCGCCGCCCCGGCAGCGGCACCGAACATGGCCGCCGTGGTGCAGGACTTGGCCGCTAAGGTGTGACGGCAGCCAGCGCCGCCTCCAGCGCGCTGACAAACATGGCCGCCACATCAAAGCCGGTCTGGTCTGCAATCTCCTGAAAACAGGTCGGGCTGGTGACGTTGATCTCGGTCAGGCTGTCCCCAATCACATCCAGCCCGATCAGCAGCAGGCCACGCTTGGCCAGCACCGGGCCAATGGCCTCGGCAATCTCGCGGTCACGCGCGCTCAAGGGCTGCGCCACCCCCTTACCTCCGGCAGCCAGGTTGCCCCGCACCTCGCCACCCTGCGGGATGCGCGCCAGGCAATACGGCACCGGCTGCCCGCCAATCACCAGCACGCGCTTGTCACCCTGGGCAATGGCGGGCAAGAACTTCTGCACCATCACGGTCTGGGCACCGTCCTTGTTGAGCGTCTCGATGATGCCACCCAGGTTCAGCCCGTCTTCCTTGACCCGGAAAATCCCCATGCCGCCCATGCCGTCGAGCGGCTTGAGGATGATGTCGTGGTGCTCGGCGTGAAACTGCCGAATGTCTTGCGCATCGCGCGTCACCAGGGTCGGGCCAATGAACTGGGGGAACTCCAGAATGGCCAGTTTCTCGGGGTGATCCCGCAGGGCGCGGGGCTGATTGAACACCCGTGCCCCCTCGCGCTCGGCCTGCTCCAGCAGGTGGGTGGTGTAGAAAAACTCGCTGTCAAACGGCGGATCCTTGCGCATCACCACCGCGTCAAAGTCCTTGACAGGAATGAATGATGTGCTATCTATTTTGAACCATTGAGCCGCATCGCCGGTCAGGGTGATGGCCTGCGCCCTGGCCTCCACCACGCCGCCAGAAACCCAGCGCACATGGCGCGGCTCACAGACCGACAGCTGGTGCCCGCGGGCCTGCGCCTCGCGCATCATGGCAAAGGTGGTGTCCTTGTAAATCTTGAAAGACTCAAGCGGGTCGGCAACAAACAACAGCTTCATCGGGGCAATCCAGTCTTATTTCGGGGGGAGGTCAAAGTGCGATTTTCCGACCCTTTGCACAAACAGTGCCAGCGCCCCCGCCAACACCCCCCAAAACGCCGATCCGACCCCGGCAATCACCACGCCGCTCAAGGTCACCAGAAAGGTGATCAGCGCGGCCTCGCGGTGAAAGTCATCGCGCAGCGCCGTGGTCAATGCACCACCAATGGTGCCCAGCAGCGCCAGCCCGGCAATGGCGGCAATCAGCTCCTTGGGGAAGGCGGTGAGCGCCCCGGTGATGGCCGTGCCAAAAATCCCGATCAGCACATACAGCGCGCCACATGACACGGCGGCGGTATAGCGCTTGGCGGGGTCAGGGTGCGCCTCACGGCCCATGCAGATGGCCGCCGTGATGGCGCTGAAGTTCAGGGCAAAGGCCCCAAACGGTGCCAGCAACAAGGTCGCCACCCCGGTCAGGGTAATGATGGGCGACACCTTGATGCCCGGTTGGGCCGCGCTGTGGCTGTAACCCGCCGCCGCAATGGCTGCCACGCCGGGCAGGTTTTGCGAAGCCATGGTCACCACAAACAGCGGCAGCGCCAGGCTGATGGCCGCCGCCCAGGTGAATACCGGCTGCGTGAACACCGGCATCGCAAGGTCAAATTGAACGCCAGTCCCCGAGAATCCTGCGCTAAAAGCTACATAAACAATAGCAATCAACAAGGTCAGCGGCACGGCGTAGCGCGCCAGCAGCCGCTTGCCCACCAGGTAGGTCACCAGCATGATCAACACCAGCGGTAAATTGGTTTGCGCTGCCGTGAATGCCTGCATGCCAAAGCGCGCCAGCACCCCGGCCAGCAGGCCCGAGGCAATCGCCATCGGCAGGTGGTTCATGGCCCGCTCAAACCAGCCCGTGACTCCGCACAGGGTGATCAGCGCGGCACACACCATGAACGCGCCCACCGCCTCGGCCATGCTGAACCCGCCCGCCACCCCTGCAGTGGCCAGCACCGCCGCGCCGGGTGTGCTCCAGGCCACCATCACCGGCTTGCGCAAAATCAGCGAGGGCACCAGCGTGCACAGCCCCATGCCCAGGCCCAGCGCCCACATCCAGGAGGTGATCAGCTCAGGGGTGGCCCCAAAGGCCAGCGCGGCCTGGAACACGATGGCCACCGAACTGGTGAAGCCCACCAGCACGGCGACAAAACCGGCGGTGAAGGCCGAAGGAGACAGGTCTTTGAAGAATTGCATGGGCTCAGGCAGAGTGAATGGGGCATTTTCACATTGCCACCACACCCTTGCCCGCTCACCCTGCCATTGCCTAAATTTCGATTTTTGAGCCCAGTTCCACCACCGAGTTGCTCGGCAGATTCAAAAATCCGGCGGCACCGCTGGCGTTCAGGTGCATCTGGGCGAACAGTTTTTCGCGCCATTGCGCCATGCCACTGCCAATGGTGGGCACCACGGTATCGCGGCTGAGAAAGTAGCTGGTGGTCATGGGGTCAAGCTCACAGCCACGACCCTTCATGTGCGTCAGCGCCTTGGGCAGGTCAGGGTCGTTCTTGAAACCGTAGTTCACCACCACCTGCCAGCAGTCATGTCCCAGCGACTCGATGCTCAGGCGCTTGTCCAGGCCAATCCACGGCACCTCGTGGTTGACCACCGTGACAAACAGGTTGATCGCATGCAGCACCTTGTTGTGCTTGAGGTTGTGCAACATGGCGTTAGGCACCGTACCCGCCTCGGCGGTCAAAAAGACGGCGGTTCCGGGAACCCTTGTCGGTGGACTGACATAGACGGCTTCCAGAAAGCTTTTCAAATCAATCGCATCCATCTTGAGTTTGCTATTCAACAGCCGCCGGCCTTCCTTCCAGGTGGACATCACCAGGTAAAGCACCCCGGCCATCACCAGCGGGAACCAGCCACCCTGCACGATCTTGACCGAGTTGGACGCGAAAAAAACGCTGTCAATGAACAGAAAAACCCCCGTGGCAGCCAGGCTGAGCGGCAATTGGTAATCCCACCCATAGCGCAGCACAAAAAAAGTCATCATGGTCGTGATGATCATCACCAGGCTGACTGAAATGCCATAAGCCGCCGCCAGTGCCGATGATGACCCAAACAAGCTGACCGCAAACACCACCCCGATCAACAGAGCCCAATTCACCACCGGGATGTAGATCTGCCCGGTATCGCGCACCGAAGTGTGCAAAATCGACAGGCGTGGCAGATAGCCCAGTTGAATGGTCTGTTTGGTCGCCGAAAACGCGCCTGAAATCAATGCCTGCGAGGCGATCACCGTGGCTGCGGTGGCCAGCGCCACCATCGGGATCAGCGCCCAATCAGGGGTCATCAGAAAAAACGGATTTCCAGCCGCTTTCGGGTCGGCCAACACCAGGGCACCTTGCCCGAAGTAGTTCAGCACCAGCGAGGGCATGACCAGGCCAAACCAGGCCATGCGGATCGGCTTCTTGCCAAAGTGCCCCATGTCTGCATACAAGGCTTCTGCCCCGGTCAGGCACAGGAACACGGCTCCCAAGGTGATGAAAGCCACGCCGACGTGGGCGGAGACAAAGTGAATCGCATACAACGGCGAAAGAGCCATCAGCACCATCGGATTGGTGGCAATCTGGATGGCACCCAATGCACCGATGGCGGCAAACCACACCAGCATGATCGGACCAAAGAATTTGCCAATGTCCCCGGTGCCACGGCGCTGCACGACGAACAGCGCCAGCAGAACCATCAGAGAAATCGGCACCACATAAGGCTTGGCCGCCGGTGTCACGATTTCCAGCCCTTCGACCGCCGAGAGCACCGAAATGGCCGGGGTGATGACCCCGTCACCAAAGAACAACGCCACACCAAAAACGCCCAGCACGGTCAGCGTGCCACGCAGTTTGGGCTTGTCCCGGATACTCATCGAAGCCAGCGCCAGCAGCGCCATCAAGCCGCCTTCACCGTGGTTGTCGGCCCGCATGATCAGCGCCACGTACTTGAGCGAGACGATCATCGTCAAGGCCCAAAAAAACAGCGACAACACGCCCAGCACGTTGTCCTCTGTGATGGGCACATGCCCGCTGGAAAAAACCTCCTTGAACGCATACAGCACACTGGTGCCGATGTCGCCATAAACCACACCGATGGCACCCAGGGTGAGTGCTCGCAAAGACGATTGAGAAGTTGCCAAATGAACACCCTGCGGCGTGCGCCAGCCGGGCCTCGTGTCAAAAAAAGACCGCCATTGTGCGTCAAAACGGCAAATTACCCGAAATCCTGCTCGTTCGGATCGGTGGCTTCAAGCTCGTAGCTGGCGGCCAGCATGGCCAGTCGCCCGACCACGCCGTACATGTAGAAACGGTTGGGCAGGCTGGCTCCGGGCTTGACCCCGGGCTGGGGCAGCTGGGGGCTGTGCTCAAAGGCCAGCGACACATAACCCGAACCTGGCGCGTTCAGGTTTTCATCAATGCCCCGCTCAGCGTGCACGCGGTAAAAACCGCCCACCACGTAACGGTCCATCAGATAGACCACCGGCTCTGCCACCGCGTCGTTGACCCGCTCTTGCGTCTGCACCCCTTCTTGCACCATGAAGTCGTGCAGAGTCCAGGGCTTGGTGCGCCCTTGGGAGAGGGTGTTCACACGTTCTTTCAGCGCCACCATGTCCTTGGCATCACGCACGGTGACAACCCCCAGCTCATGCGTGCTGTGATCTGCCTTGACCACCACAAACGGTTTTTCCTTGATGCCGTACTCTTTGTACTTGCGCTTGACCCTTGTGAGCACCGCCTCCACCTGGGTTTGCAGGCAGTTCAACCCCTCAGCGGCATTCAGGTCGACGTTTTCGCAGCGGTCAAACAGCGGGTGGATCAGCCAGGGGTCGACTCCCAGCAGCTTGCCCAGCCGCTTGGCCACTTCTTCATAACACTTGAAATGGGTGCTCTTGCGCCGCGTTGGCCAGCCCGCGTGCAGCGGCGGCAGCAGGTATTGCTCATGGATGTCTTCCAGAATGCCGGGCACGCCCGCGCTCAGGTCGTTGTTGAGCAGGATGGTGCAGGGGTCAAAGTCTTTCAGGCCCAGGCGATGTTTGCTGCGAATCACTGGCTCCAGCGTGAGCTGCTCGCCATTGGGCAGCGCAAACGTGGTGTTTGCCTTGATGGCCGGGTCGATTGAGCCCAGGCGCACGTTCAGCCCCGCCATGTTGAAAATGCGCTGCAACTGCGCCAGGTTGGCCAGGTAAAAAGCGCTGGGCTGGCCGTTTTCCGGGATCACCAGCAGGTTGCGGGCCTCGGGGCAGATTTTTTCGATGGCTGCCATGGCCGCCTGCACCGCCAGCGGCAGCATCTCGGGGGTCAGGTTGTTCCAGCCGCCAGGGTACAGGTTGGTGTCCACCGGGGCCAGCTTGAAACCGGCGTTGCGCACATCCACCGAGCTGTAGAACGGCGGCGTGTGCTCCATCCACTCCAGCCGGAACCAGCGCTCAATGGCGGGCATGGAGTCCAGCACACGCTGCTCCAGTTCATTGATGGGGCCAGTCAGGGCGGTGATCAGGTGCGGAACCATAGAAAGCCTTGCAAAGTAAGGGCATTGATTTTATGGTGTGGCGCAGGCCCAAAAATGCGTCAAGCGCCGCAGGATCCGGCGCACCAGGTCAACGCAAGATGGGGGCCAAGGCTCCCGAAACAAGACCAGGCCAGGGCCTTCAGGTGCGCACTTCGCCTTCGCCCAGCACCACGTACTTGAGCGAGGTCAGGCCTTCGATGCCAACCGGGCCACGGGCATGGAACTTGTCGGTGCTGATGCCAATCTCGGCCCCCAGACCGTACTCAAAACCATCGGAAAAGCGCGTGCTGGTGTTGACCATGACGCTGGCCGAATCCACCTCGCGCAGGAACGCCTGGGCATGCATGTGGTCGCGCGTCAGGATGGCATCGGTGTGGTGGCTGCTGTACTGGTTGATGTGCGCAATGGCCTCGTCCACCCCGGCCACCACCTTGATGCTGATGACCGGGGCCAGGTATTCCTCGTACCAGTCAGACTCAAGCGCTGGCACCAGCAGCGGGGCTTGGTTTGCTATTGACTCAATAGCATCATGCGCAGATTCTGCCTTGGCCTGCGGCACATTTTCCTTGAGGATTTCAAGCGCCTGCGGGTCGCAGCGCATCTGCACCCCCTTGGCGGCGTAAATCTGGCCGATCAGGGGCAAAAACTCTGCCGCCACGCCGCGCGCCACCAGCAGGCTCTCGGTGGCGTTGCACGGGCTGTACTTGTTGGTTTTGGCGTTGTCGGCCACCTTGACCGCCATGGCGATGTCGCACGGGTCGTCCACGTAGGTGTGGCAATTGCCGTCCAGGTGCTTGATCACCGGCACCTTGGCCTCGCGGCTGATGCGCTCGATCAGCCCCTTGCCGCCGCGCGGAATGATCACATCCACATACTGCGGCATGGCAATCAGCTGGCCCACCGCCTCGCGGTCGGTGGTTTGCACCAGTTGCACGGCGTGCTCCGGCAGACCACTCTCCACCAGTGCCCGTTGCACCAGTTTGGCCAGCGCCTTGTTGGACTCAATCGCCTCCGAACCGCCCCGCAAAATGCAGGCGTTGCCACTCTTGATGCTCAAGGACGCAGCCTCGATCGTCACATTCGGGCGGCTCTCAAAAATCATGCCAAACACGCCAATCGGCACCCGCATCTGCCCCACGCGGATGCCGCTGGGCTGCTGCTTCATGCCAATGATCTCGCCAATCACATCGGCCATGGCAGCCAACTGCTCGCAGCCCTGGGCGCAGGTCTCGATCACCTTGAGCGTGAGCTTGAGCCGATCCACCATCGGCGCGGCCAGACCCGCGGCCACGGCGCGTTCAATGTCTTTGGCGTTGTCAATCTGCAAGCTGTCCACATTGGCGCGCAACAGCTCGGCAAGTTTCCTGAGCGCTGCGTTTTTGATAGCTGCTTGCGCTTTAGCCATCTTGGCTGAAGCCTGTTTTGCCTGCAAACCCAAGGCCTGGATGTCATCGGTGGTGTTAAGTGCGTTCATGCAGGCATTTTGGCATGGCACCTGAACACCGCAGGCACCACCCCCAACGCCCCGCGCAGCCGGGGTCGGCCTGTGCGCGATGCGCAGCGGCGACAGCGCTGGGTGGTGATATCCATTGAGGCGAGTTGCCTCAGTGCAGGCGGCGTGTACAGGACAACCGTGGGTCAAAAAGCGAGGCGCTGTTTTCCACCGCACGCAGGGCAATGACGCTCATGCGCTGACAGCCAGGCCAGCCGCATCAAACAAGCCGTCGAACAGGATGGAGCTCAAATAGCGCTCCCCCGAATCCGGCAGCACCACCACAATGGTTTTGCCCGCGTTCTCAGGCCGCTGGGCCAGGCGCACCGCGGCGGCTGCAGCAGCACCACCCGAGATGCCCGCCAGAATACCTTCCTCACGCGCCAGGCGGCGGGCAAAGTCCACCGCGTCTTCGTTGCTGACCTGCTCCACCGCGTCCACCAGCGACAGGTCCAGCACATCGGGCACAAAGCCAGCGCCAATGCCTTGAATCTTGTGGGGGCCGGGTTTGATCTCTTCACCGGCACGGGCTTGCGTGAGCACCGGGCTGGCGGTGGGCTCCACCGCCACCGAGGTGATGGCCTTGCCCTGGCTCTTTTTGATGTAGCGCGAGATGCCGGTGATGGTGCCGCCGGTGCCCACGCCGGACACCAGAATGTCAATCTTGCCATCGGTGTCGTTCCAGATTTCAGGGCCGGTGGTGGCCTCGTGGATGGCCGGGTTGGCGGGGTTCTTGAACTGTTGCAGCAGCACATACTTGGGATCGCTGGCGGCAATTTCTTCGGCCTTGGCAATCGCGCCCTTCATGCCTTTGGCCCCTTCGGTCAGCACCAGCTTGGCACCATAGGCCACCAGCAGTTTGCGCCGCTCCACACTCATGGTGTCGGGCATGGTCAGGGTGATCGGGATGCCACGTGCAGCCGCCACAAAGGCCAGGGCAATGCCAGTGTTGCCGCTGGTGGGCTCGACGATTTCTTTGCCCGCGCCTAACACGCCGCGTTTTTCTGCGTCCGCCACCAAGGCCGCGCCGATGCGGTCTTTGACCGAGTAGGCCGGGTTGCGGCCTTCAATCTTGGCCAGCACGGTAGCCCCGGCACCGGCAGTGAGGCGGTTGAGTTTGATCAGCGGCGTGCGGCCAATGGAGAGGGAGTTGTCGGCAAATGCTTGTGTCATGGTGGTTTCTTGGGTGCTCAAAATCATGACCGTGCCGTCCGATGGGAGGCATCAATCACCGTGGTCAAGGTTAAAAAATTCACTGCAGTCGCTTGGTGGCTGCTGGCAGTAAACAGAACTTTACAAGCAGGATGTGAAAACTCAAACGATTGAATATTCAGTTCCAAATAACCCAATCTTCTAAAGAAGCTGGTAAAGCGTCACCCCACGCTTTGCTTGAGCCACTCGGCAAACGCCACGCATTCCCAGCGCTCCATCATGCCGGTGCGCCAGCACAGGTAGTGGGCGTGCGGGCTGGGCACGTTGTCGGCATAGGCAGGGGTGCTGCCCAAGCGCACCAGCGAGCCGTTTTCCAGCCACGGCATGCCCAGCCTCAGGCGCACCAGCGCCACCCCCATGCCGGCGGCAGCAGCATCGCACATCAGGCCGACATCGTTGAACTGTGAGCCCTCCAGCGGCTCGGGCCAGTCCAGATGCTGGGCGGCAAACCAGGTGCGCCAAGGCTCCAACGGGCTGCGCAGCAGGGTCTCGCCTTCCAGGTCTTGCGCCACCTCAAACGGGCCGTGTTCGCGCACAAACGTGGGCGAGGCCAGCGGGGTCACGACATCCTTGAACAGGCAGACATGCTCCACATCGGCATAGCGCCCGGTGCCAAAGCGGATCATCAGGTCGGCATCTTCGGCCACCACGTCAAGCAGCGGAATCGACACCTGCAAGGTCAGGTCAATCTCCGGGTAGGCCTCGGTGAACTGACGCAACCGGGGGATCAGGATCGAGCGCGCAAAGGTCGGCGTGACGGCCAGGCGCAGCTTGCGTTTGCCCGGCATGGCACTGGCACCGGGAAACTTCTGCAGCATGGCCAGGCCGTCGCGCACATGCGCCAGGTAGGCCACGCCTTCGGTGGTGAGCGAAAAATCGGCCCGGCCAAACAGCTTGGTGCCAATGATCTGCTCGAGCTGCTTGACGCGGTGGCTGACCGCGCTGGGGGTCACGCACAGCTCGTCAGAGGTTTGCGTCACGCTGCGCAGGCGCGCCAGCGCCTCAAAGGTCAGCAGGCACTGGATGGGGGGGATGCGAAGGTTGGACATGGCAAACATTGTGGCACCGGGCTTTACTGCGGCGCTGCGTAGAATCCCTGCCCGCCCCGCCGGGGATTTCTTTTTGCTCCACCACAGGGTGCCCTCTTATGTCCGACCGTCTTGCCGTGCTGCCCCAGTACCTCATCCCCAAACAAGCGCTGACCCTGCTGGCCGGGCGCGTGGCCCGCGCAAAAGGCGGCCAGCTCACCACCTACCTGATTGACTGGTTTGTGCGGCGCTACGGGGTCAACATGGCAGAAGCCGCCAACCCGGATGTGGCCAGCTACGCCAGCTTCAACGATTTTTTCACCCGCGCACTCAAACCCGGTGCCCGCCCCTTGGCGCGAGCCCGCCTGATTTGCCCGGTGGACGGGGCCATCAGCCAGTTTGGCCGCATCGAAGGCCAGCAGATTTTTCAGGCCAAAGGCCACCAGTACAGCACCACCGCGCTGGTGGGGGGCGACGCGGCCCTGGCCGGGCAGTTTGACAACGGCCACTTTGCCACCCTGTACCTGAGCCCGCGTGACTACCACCGCATCCACATGCCGTGTGCGGGCCGCCTGCTGCGCATGGTCTACGTGCCGGGCGACTTGTTTTCCGTCAACCCCACCACGGCGCGTGGCGTACCAGGCCTGTTTGCCCGCAACGAGCGCGTGGTGTGCCACTTTGAAGGCGCGCATGGCCCGTTTGTGCTGGTGCTGGTGGGGGCCACCATCGTGGGCAGCATGGCGACCACCTGGCATGGAGTGGTAAATGCCCCACGCCCAGGTCAGTTAAGCGAATGGCGCTATGAAAATCAAAGCATTAAGTTCAAACAGGGCGAAGAGATGGGGCGCTTCCTGCTGGGCTCCACGGTGGTCATGCTGTTCCCCAAAAGCCCGCTGGCCTTCAACCCCGCCTGGCAGCCTGGCGCGGCCATTCGCATGGGCGAGGTGATGGCAAGCTGAGCGCTGTCAGCCCCCGGCCTGGCGCAGCGGCAGCTGGGTGGTGTTTTTGACTTCTTCCATCACCGCGTAGGTGCGGGTTTCGCGCACGCCGGGCAGCTGCCACAGCACGGTGCCGGCAAATTCGCGGTAGGCGCTCATGTCGGGCATGCGGGTTTTGAGCAGGTAGTCAAAGCCACCGGCCACCATGTGGCACTCCATGATTTCGGCTCGCACCTGCACGGCAGCCTTGAAGGCCTCAAACACGTTGGGCGTGGTTTTGTCCAGCAGCACTTCCACAAACACCATCAGCCCGGCACCGAGCTTGTCCGGGTTCAGGCGGGCTTCATAGCCTTCGATAAAGCCGTCCTTGCTCAGGCGCTGCACCCGCGCCAGCACCGCCGTGGGGGAAAGCGCCACCACCTCTGAGAGCTTGAGGTTGCTGATGCGGCCGTCTTGTTGCAGGGCGTGCAGGATTTTCAGGTCGATGCGGTCGAGCTCCATGGGTCAATCCAGCGCCTGCGGGCGGCCAAACAGGTAGCCCTGAAAGTGCTGGCAGCCCAACGCCAGCAGCGCATCGCGCTGGGCAAGCTGCTCCACCCCTTCGGCAATCACGTCCAGCGACAGGCTCGCCCCCAGGGTGATGATGGCGCGGATGATGCTGGCATCTTGCGAGTTGGACAGCATGTCGCGCACAAAGGCCTGGTCGATCTTGAGCTGGTGCAGCGGCAGGCGCTTGAGCATGGCAAGCGACGAGTAGCCGGTGCCGAAGTCGTCCAGCGACAGGCGCACGCCCAGGGTGCGCAGGGCAGCCATCTTGGCGACCATATCGGGCACATCGTCCACCAGCTGGCTTTCGGTGATTTCAAGCTCCAGCCGCTGGGCGTTGGCACCGGTTTGGGCCAGCACGGCTTGCACCTGCGCCACAAAGTCGGCATGGCGGAACTGCACGGGGCTGATGTTGACGGCAAGCGTCCAGTGGCTCTTGTCCGCCTGACCGGACCATGCCACCAGTTGTGCGCACGCGGTCTGCAAAATCCACTGCCCCAGCGGCACGATCAGGCCGCAGGCTTCGCAGGCGGTGATGAAGTCAACCGGCGGCACCATGCCACGGGTGGGGTGCTGCCAGCGAACCAGCGCCTCATAGCCCAGCGTGTTCCCCAGCGCATCCACTTGCGGCTGGTAAAACAGCACGAATTCCTGGTGCTGCAAGGCCCAGTGCAGGTCGGCTTCGAGGGTGGTGCGGGCCATCACCTGGGCCTGCATGGCGGGGTTGAAAAAGCGCAGGGCGTTGCGCCCGGCGGCTTTGGCCTGGTACATGGCCAGGTCGGCCTGCTTGAAAAGTTCTTCGCGCGAGGGGTTCTTGGCCTCTACCAGGGTCACGCCAATGCTCACGCTGGCCTGATACTGGCGCACGCCCAAGGTGTAGGGTTCATTCAGCCGGGTCAACAGCTTTTGCCCGATGTGCTGCACGTCACTGGCAGCCTCTTCGGTGTTGGTGGACAGGTTGACCAGCATCACCACAAATTCGTCGCCGCCATGGCGGGCCAGGGTGTCCTGGGTGCGCAGGCACGCGCCCATGCGCTGGGCCATCTGGCGCAGCAGCGAGTCCCCCATGTCGTGGCCCAGGGTGTCGTTGATGTCCTTGAAGTTGTCCACATCGATGAACATCAGGGCAGCCCCCTGGGGCGTGCGCACCAGCGTGCCAAGCAGTTGTTGCACCCGGTCTTGCAGCAGGCGGCGATTGGGCAGGCCGGTCAGCGGGTCAAAAAACGCCAGCTGGTGGATCGCTTCTTCAGACTGCTTGCGTTTGGTGATGTCGGTGGAGATGCCGCACAGCGCATAGATGTGGCCCTTGGCATCACGCAGCGGCAGTTTGACGGACACGTAGCTTTGCTCGACCTGGCCGTCGGCGCTGCGCTTGATTTCCTCCACTTCGACACGCTCGCCTTGCTCAATCACCCGCAAGTCGTTCACGCGCAACTTGGTGCTGGTGGCCTCGTCAAAAAACGCAGCATCTGTCTGGCCAATCACCTGATTGAGTGAACGGCCAAACGACTGGCACGCCTTGCTGTTGGCGTACTGGTAGCGCAGCTGCGGGTCTTTGATATAGATGTGGGCATCCACGCTGTCCAGAATGGTGTTCAGGCGCGCCTCGCTGTCGCGCAGGTGGGCGGTTTGCAGGGCCACCTGGCGGCGCAACAAGGCACCCATCAAAATCGCCAACAGCAGCAGCCCCAGCAAGCCACCCAGGCTCCACCACAGATAGCCCGGTACGGCAAACGGCGGCGGGCGTTCCAGCCAGCGCTGCAATGCCTGGCCGTAAGGGGAATCACTGCGGGACTGCCACTGGTTCAAGTAGCGGTCAATGGTGCTCAGCAGTTGCGTGTGCCGGCCCTTGGCGGTGGCATAGAACAGTTGCGCCGGCTGGAACACGATGGCCGTGGCTTCGAGCTGGTAGACGGGAGCTTGCAGATCCCCAAAAAAACGGTTGGCCGCCACCGCGTCGAGCTCACCTGTCGCCACCCGCTCGAAGCCATGTTCAAACGAGTCCACCTGCACCAGTTGCGCGGGCACCGCAAAACTGTTGAGCATGCCCCCCAAAAAACTGGCTTGCACCGAACCCGCCACCACCGCAATGCGTTTGCCCCGCAGGTCTGGAATGGCGCTGATCGGCGTGCCCTTGTGTTTGTAGATCTGCGACCAGCTCAGCAACGCGGGG
>Ga0316622_100000480_pt1 | contig 23233 bp, 10 predicted proteins | sample OWC_Aug_OW2_C1_D_FD_207646 | JGI IMG/M metagenome (GOLD analysis project Ga0316622, IMG submission 207646) | Wetland soil microbial communities from Old Woman Creek delta, Ohio, United States - OWC_Aug_OW2_C1_D5_C | ecosystem: Environmental > Terrestrial > Soil > Wetlands | place: USA: Ohio... | reverse complement strand
CCACGGCGACTTCGGACAGCAGCTGGGCGCTGGGGTCAACGATTGCCACGCGTAGGTCGTATGATTCGACATCCGCTTCGAACGGCAGCGGGGTCCAGAGATAGGCAAAGAACGTGAGCACGACGAAGGGTTTCACTCCTGGGATCACCTGCCGGCGGAACTGAACGCGGCTCCGTCGAACCGAGAGGACCAGATCGACCTCTCCGCTCTGGATCGGCTCCCGGAGCACGCGGCGGAACATGCCACTCGTCACGAGTGCCTCGCCTAGTTGTCGCTCGAACCGGCAATCGCGATCCCGCGGCTCCAAGAGCGGCTGTCCCCTCCTCACCGGTCGCCCCTCGCAGTCACCGAAATCAGAGAGGCCCACGACACGCCCCGTGGAAACCAGTCCCGCGGGCTCCACAACCAGCGAAGACGCCCAGATCCTCCCGGTCACAGCGTAGTCGAGGTTGAACGAAGAAAAGGCGGGTCCCGGGCGAACGAGGCTCCCCGCAACCAGACCCGCCCACACCAACCTGCGCCGCTCACTCCGCATCGCCACCGCTCACAGCGCTGTCCCCGGCACCACAAACTCCCGTGTTGCGGCGAAATACTCCACCGTCGCGTCGAAGGACGAGGGGATCCGAAGGCCGCCCGCGATCCGGAAGAAGTTGATTTCGCCGCCAAGCGTCTGGTGGGTCAAGAACCTGAACGGCGCGCCGACCGGCCCTGCCAATAGGTTCGTGCCCGGAAAGATGTGGCCCAGCACATACTGATCCTGGACGTAGTGTGACGCCGCCCCGACATACCGGATATCTTTGGTTTCGAGGGCCGCCTTGGCGAATCTCCTGAACGCGTCCCGTGCGCCGAAGCCGAAGTGACTTTCATTGTTGGCGACGTCCAAATCCTGCGCCAGGTTGCTTCTGGCAATCATTTCCGTTTCCGATCTGCTGAACCCCGCGACCCCGGCTGCCTTGTTGGTGACACCCGCGTGCGTAGCGGTGTCGCTTGCGTTCTGAAACGCGCCTTTGCCCTCGACCTTGGCCAGGTCGCCATTGTAGTCGATGAAACTCGAATCGTAGGCGTACGACGCGCCGAAGCCTGCCACGACCGAAACCGCGGTCACGGCCCCATTTGGCGCGCCTGCCGCCGCCGCGGTCTGTCCCGCGGCGTTGGCAACGATGGTACTGAACGCGGAGCGGTAGGCGACCTCACCCAGTGCGTTCATGGCCTGCTGCAGTCCGACGTTTTCCGGCAGCGTGCCGGCGAGAGCCGAGACGCTGGTGCTCAACCCGCTGGCCACGACCCCGAGACCAACGCCCACTGCGCCGGTGATCGCGCCGCCAAGCGCCGACTTACCGATCTGGGCCAGGGTGGCGCCCTGCGCGGCGGCGATGACCGTGTTCACCGCGGCGGAGACCAGCGCACCAATTACCATCGCGACGAGGAACTCGACCACGAACGCACCGTTCGGGTCGGTCTGGTTGACCGGATCGCCACCGGTGTAACTGTACGGATTCGGGAATTGCCGTGCGGGATCGTGGGTGAGAAACATCCCCAGCGCCGGATCGTAGAAGCGGGCACCGGCGTACTGGAGGCCGGAGAGAAACTCGCTCTCGTAGCCGGTGAACTCCGTCCGGTGGATCTCGTTGGCGGTAATGGCGGCGCCGTTGGCGTCGTAGCGTCCGCGCACCTCGCCGTAAGGTTTGTAGCGAACGTACTCGACCGCCGCACCGCTGCTGTTCGTAATGAGCTGCGTCGATCCGAGATGGTCGAGATGGTAGTGATAGACCACCGTGCTGGGCGGAGCGCAGAGCTGCGCCTCCGCCGGGGCCGGTCGCAGCACGAGCGGCCATGGCCCGGTTCCGGCGGAGAACGTCAGGACGACGCCGATCACGTGCCCGTGGCGGATGGCAATCCCGACCGTCCGCCTCCGCCGGCTGGGAGCGAGTAACAGCCCCGCAGCCAGCAGGCCGAGGGACAACGCGACCCCGAGCTGAGCGTCTCGCCGCAACAGCAGCACGATGGCGGGCCGCGTGAGGGACACGCGCGCCAGGCGAATCGCGCCCTGCGGAACGGCACCCAGGCCGGCCGATTGTTGACGGCGGGTAGCGATCAGGAGATCGCCGGCGAAGTAGTACTTCGTCACCCAGCCGCCCGAGGCGTCCATGAGCTGGCTGTAGTACCGGGTCACCGTACTGCCGACGAGCTTCGCCACCCGACGTCCGGTGTAGTCGTAACGGTACCGCACCTGACCGTTGTTGATTTGCGTGAGACGGTCCTGCGCATCATAGGCGTATGTCTGGTTGGGCTTGCCCAAGCGGTTGCCATTGGTGTCATGACTGATGCCCGCGCCGCTCCCGTTGATTTGGCTGAGCGTGTGCGGCTTGGTGGTGCTGTAGGTCAGGAGCACGCCATCCTTCTGGGTCATGTTGCCCAGATAGTCGTGCTGATAGGTGCGCGTCCCAAGCTGTGGTCCAGCGGCCTGCGCGAGACGACCGAGACCGTCGTAGGTGAAGGTGGCGCTGGCATCCATGATATTGCCGGCGCCCTTCGGGCCATCATCCGTCAGCTGCCGGAGACGACCGAGTGGAGAGTAGGACGCATAGCCGTAGCTCAGCCGCAGGGCGCTGCCGGCGCTGGTGGCAATTCTCGCGAGTCGATAACCCGCGCTCGCCCCGCCATAGGTGCGAGCGTCGATGGTCCCGTTGGCATGCGTGAGCGTGCGTGGTCGACCGAACACGTCGTAGGTCAGGCTGGTGAGGTAGTCCTGCTGGTGCGTCACGCTGCTGACCTTCACCACCTGCCCGGCAGCATCGTACTGGTACCGGACCACTTCGCCGTCGGGATACGTCAGCTCGGTCAAATGGTCGGCGAGGTCGTAGACGAAACCGGTGGTCGCGGAGGTGACGTTCTGCCCGTCACCGTAGGGGTCGACCTCCTTGGTCACCTGACGCAGGCGGCCGCGGACATCGTACTGCTCAAAGGCGGTGCGGCCCGACCCGTCGTCTACACGGGTAAGACGCCCGAGGCCGTAGGGAACAGCGGGAACGGCCGAGTCGTAGGCGTACTCGACCTTCTCGGCCGTGCACGACTGGGCCGACCCACACGAGGACAGGGCCACGTAATCGCTCGCGATCGGACACTCGCGGGTGACGCGGTTGAGCGCATCGTAGCAGAACTGGACATGCTGATTGGCTTTGGGGTCGTCTTGGTAGCGCAGATTCCCCACCGCGTCGTAGCCATAGCGCCAGGTGCCGGAGTTCGGGTCGGTCATCTGTGTCTTGTGGCCGAGCGTATCATACGCGAGGGTGATCCGTGTGTTCTCGTTCAGCGTCGTCTCGCTGCCGCCCTGCCGGGTGGTCAGCAGGCGGCCGAGCTCGTCCTGGGTATACACCGTCCGGGTCTTGAAGCTGTCTTCCTCGTAGAGCCGCTTCTCCGTCACCCGGCCAAGCGCGTCGCGGATCTCGACGGTCTTGCCGCCCGTGCAATTCGCCGCGGTATAGCACTCGTCCTGGTTCGTGGTCTGCCAGGCGACGCGGTAGTCAGTCTCGCGGTACGTGCCGTCGGGGTTGGTCGCGCGGGTGACCCGGTTGAGCGCATCCGTGGTGAAGCTGGTCAGCCCTGTCGCAGGGGGGGGCGGCACATACGAACCCGCCGCAGAGGCGAACGGCGCATACTGCCGGCTCACGTGCCCGCGGGAGTCATACTCCGTCGTCGTCAGCGCCGTCTGCGACACGCCATCGATCACCGCCGTGCGCTGCTGCTGGATCACCCGCCCCAGCGCGTCGGTGAGCACGTGCGTCCTGCGGAATCCCAGGTTGGCGGTGGGCTCGCGGGTCCAGGTCGAGATCTGCGTCGGTCGTCGGGGGCAGCCGAGGGTGTAGTAGACGATCTCGTGGGGGGAGGTAGTCGGATCCTCGTCGGGTAGCGCGGTCGCCCGCAACCGGCAGAACGAGTCGTAACGCCACTGCGAGCGCTCGGCCGGAATTGAGGCTCCGGTGTAGCGAATGGATTCCCAGGTGCGCGCGCCACAGGCGGCATCGTATCCGGTGGCCTTCTTGTGCTGGAGCGCATCGGTCACCACGGAGGGGTAGATCCGCGTGGTCGATTCGTATTGCGTTTCCGTGAGCCGATTGAGGGCGTCGTAGACGCGGACGACATTGCCGTACGTGTCGTACTCCATGCGCGTGTTCACGCATTGCTTCGAACTCGCGGTGCAATTGACGGAGGGCTCAGCCCACTGATCGAGCCAGGACTCGACCTTGCTCAGGTTGCCTTTGGTGAGGTTGCCGTAGGGCTGCTGATCATAGAAGAACCACTTCTCCTCGAGCGTGCTCGCATCGTTGCTCGCGTTCACCCACGCGTGGGTCGGTTTGTCCACGATGTACGTCGCGCTGGTGTCCACGCAGGCGTAACCCGTGTGGGTGTGTTTGCGCATCGTGCCGGAGGCATCGCCGCCGGAGACGTGCGCCACGTTGCCGTAGAACCTGCCGCCACACTGGTGCCAGCTGTGCGTCTCCGTCGTCGCTTGCCGGTACGTGGCGACCTGGAAGTTCGTGAAGGTGTACTCGTCGACGCGCCGTTGTCGAGCCCACGCGTTGCCGGCTGGCTGCGCGGGACAAACCATCACCGCACCGGTGGCAGGGTTTGCGCACTCCCAGATGGTATAGGTGCGGCCGAGTGGCTGGAGGACAAACGTGCCGCCGTTGCTCGCATCGTACACCCAGTGGTCCATCACATGGCCGCTGAGCGCCGCGCTCTGGTGGAAGAAGGTGAGGCGCCCTCGATACCGTGCGGTGGTTGGGTCGGCGTCCTTCGTATCGACGAGCTGAAACCCGCGGAAGACGCGATTCACGGTGTCGTAACGCCCGTTCGTATAGGTGAGGTTCGTGACCAGCGTATGACCGCCGGCGTTGACGCAGCCGCCGCCACTGGCATCACACATGCCGTCATCGCGCTCGACGCGAGTGACGGTCCAGGTCGTAAACGGCAGGTCGACAACGCCGTCCCCTCCGGCGTTATCCCACTGGGTCGAGGGACGGTACTCCAGCGCGGTGGTGCCGCCAATGCCGTTCTCCATCTGCACGAGCAGGTCTGCCCGCAGGCCGTCGGGGTTCGGAGCCACCCCGGCCGTGCCCGGGGTCGTCGCACAGGTCAGACCGTCGCCGCTCGCGCACCAGGCGCCGCCCGTGTTGCGATAGATTTTGATGACATCGAGATCGGTGCTGAAATCGACGAGGTCGGGCAGGCCATCACCGTCGAGATCAGCTGTGTCTCTGTAGGTTTTCCCGTCTTCCCCATCACGGATCACCGCCACAGGGCTGTACCAGGCAAGAGCATCGGGCGAGAAGCCGTCGCCCCGATTGAGGACCACCTGCCAGTAGGGGCGGGTGGCGGTCCAGCCGCTCTGATCGACGAGGTCGGGCAGGCCGTCGCCGTTGAGGTCAACCAGGGTTCGGAGGATGTCACTGTAATCGCTGTTCATCCGGCGGATGGTGCGGCCGCCCGGTGATGCCGGCAGGTACCACTGCTCGGCCGAGTCCACGCCGTGCCCGTTGTTGAGGTACACGTACCAGAACCCGGGCCACGGATTGACATTCCCAAACCCCACAAAGACCTGATCCAGCAGCCCGTCGCCGTTCATATCGTACAGACCGATGATCTCCTCATCCCTCCGCGTCCAGCGCAGGACGTTGAACTGGGCGTTGAAGACCCGGCCGCTCTGGTCGAAGCCGCTGCCGGTATTGAGCCAGACGATCCATGAACTCGATCGGCTGTCGCTCTCGACCAGATCCAAGAGCCCGTCGCTGTTGAGATCGATCAGGTCGCGGTGGTCCACCGACCCGGCAGCTTCACCATACCCCAGGCCGACAGTGGTGGCTGCCTCGGTGTGGCGCAATTCCTTGCGGGCGGCCGGCCAGGAAAGCGGCGTGGTCGCGAACCCGCCACCGGCACCGGTGACATAGCCGAGGTAGACCTTCCAATACGGTGCGGTCGCGCTCCACACCGTCGAGTCGATCAGGTCCGGGATACTGTCGCCGTTGAGGTCGAGCGTATCGATATCGCCGTAGGTGTGCCTGGGATCGTCTCCGGCGTCATGGGCGGTGCGAATGTAGCAGTAGCTGCCGGGCATGTTCCAAACGACCGGCGTCCTAGCAAAGCCAGCTGCGCTCCCCAGATGCACAAACCAAGAGGAGGAACAGCTTGGCCGGATCCAGTCTGCGAAGCCATCCCCGTTCATGTCGAAGATGTCGCGACTGGTGAACGATCCGTCCACGGCGGTGTGCCGCCCATACATGAACGACAACGGTGGGGCGGGAGGCGGTTTGGGCGCATGCTGGGCGGTTCCGAAGCCGAAGCGGCCGTCGTCAGGACGGTTCTGCTGGTAGAGAAACGTGGTCGAGGCGGGCAACCCATCGTAGCGGCTCAAGGCCTGGTTGTTGGCGTCGTACAGGGTTACCGCGCTCAGAAACGTCTGGCGGCCGATGCGCAGCGGGCCAATGTCGAAGTCGTAGTCCAGTGCGTAGCGGCGCACGACAGTGCCCCCGACCGGATGCCGAATGACGATGTCGGTGAGGTACTGCTTGAGCTTGGCGGCGATGCCCCTCATGCCGTTGACGATCTCATCCCCGGCGGGTCGGCCGCCCGACCAGACGAAGTCCACTTCGAACTGGTGGGCAAAGCCGCTTGTGTGCCCACCGTAGAGGAGGCGGTCGGGGTACATGACGCCGTCGGTTTGGTTCGTGGTCGGAACGTACTGGATCTCGAGCCGGTTCCCGTTCGGGTCTTCGATGCTCGTCAGCCCCCACGAGAATGTGTAGAGTGGATCGTAGGTTGTGGAGTCTGGACACGACTGGCTGTGGTAGAGGTCGATGATGTCGTTGCCGGTCCGGGCGTCGAGACTCTCGCCAAAGCGGTAGCGGATGCCGCTCTTGTCCCACACCTCCCAGTAGTTCTGCGAGGCCTTGTGCTGGATTTTGAGGAAGGCCTTCTCGACCAGTGGCACGCCCCTGCCGCCAGCATCGCGCGTGAACTCCACACTCTGGCCCGGCAACACGAGCACGAAGTCCTCGCGATATTGCAGGTTGCCACAGGTCAGCACCCCGTGCTTGGTGCTGCGCTGGATGTGGCCGACGGGGAGATCCCACCCGTGGCCATACGGGCTTGACCCGCCGTTGCTCGCATAGGTCAGCGCGAGCTGCGGCGTCAGGTTGTTGCGCCCAGGCGGCACGGCGATCGGGATCGAGGTCGTTGCCGCGCCGAGGAAGAGATTGGCCTCGGGCGCCTGCGCCAAGCCGGTGAAGCTGCCGCCCTCGCGGGCGAGGGGACCGGCCTGATAATCCTGGTGCTGGGCGCGGACGTACGCCGGGCTCACGCTCAGCAGCGCGACGAGGGCAAGCGCGGTGACACGCATCGGGCGGGCCGGCCGGTCCGCGGTCCGTCTCATCGACGCAACCCGCAGATACGGCGACGCGGCGACACGGTGACCCGAATCAGCGATCGTCCCCGACCGAGAGGTCGTCGGTGCAGCGGGTTCCGCCAACGACGGCTTCATCGCGCACCTCCCGCCCGCTCCAACTGCAACTCGCCACCAGCGGCGTCCGGCGGCAGCGGAAGCGGCACCTGCTCCTGGGACAGCTCGGCATCATCCAGCTGCGGGGCAGCGTAGTCCCGCGGCGCCTGCTGGTATCGCAACTGCGCTCGCGCCTGGCGGCCCTCCTCCATCCGTTGCAGCCGAACTTCGAGTCCCTGACGCACATCAGACGGAGTCAGCAAAACCGGCTCCTCCGCCATCGGGAGGTTCGCCGCCGGAGGTTCCTCGCCCGCCAGCGGCGCAGTCAACCCCGCACTCGCAATCCACACGAGCACCACCTTCAAACGACTAATTCGGGTGGACCGCGGTCGGGCCGGTCGGCAGACAGCCGGGTCGGCACCGCTTCCCTTGGCTGCGTCGTCGCGTCTGCCCATCGAACAACCTCCTCGGTCCGCCGCGGACAGCCGCCGCGCCGGATCCAATCGCTCTGGTCTCGAACGAGGGGCGTTGGGCGAAGGCCAACGACGTTGGCCGCTGATGAACGCGTATATATTTTGTTGACTGATTGTTAGATAGAAGAGCTATACGCTGAGGGGGTTGTAGTGCACTCTCCACATGCCGCGCTGCGAGTGTGCGTCAAATTTGTGGGGAAGGTGCGGTGGACCTCCGCGGCGCCCGCGTTACCCGCCGCGGGCCGGCTGTGCTACGCTGCCGGCGTTCTAACGTTGATCCGAAAATACAAACCACAGAGGCATTGAGATCACGGAGGAAACACGAGGCCCATCCAGATGAGCCCGAGATCAAGCCTCACAAGAATGACGTCGGACCGGGAGCCTCGGAGGGTAACTTCTTCATGGTTTTCTCTGTGCTCTCTGTGCTCTCTGTGCCTCGGTGGTGAGAGTTCTCTTTGCTGTGGGGCTAACTCTTGGAGGGGAGGACGAATGCGAGGGCAATTTGACGGGCGCGAGCAACGACCAGCGCGAGATCTTTGGCGGTGTTTCACTCTGCTCGTGCCGCTGCTGTTGCCGCTGCCGGCGTTCGCCGCCACGCCGATCGGGAGCGAGTTCCAAGTCAACACCTACACCACAGGCGACCAGGACTATCCCGCTGTGGCAGCCGGCGCCGCGGGGTTCGTGGTCGTGTGGCAGAGCGCCGGTCAGGACGGCAGCTTTGCCGGCGTCTTCGGTCAGCGCTTTGCCGACACGGGGGCACGGATCGGCAGTGAGTTCCAGGTCAGCGCATTCACGACCGGCAGCCAGGCTGCCCCGGTGGTGAGCAGCGATCCGGCGGGGAATTTCGTGGTTCTCTGGCAGAGCCCGGCGCGGGACGGCAGTCGCACCGCGGTGATCGGCCGGCGCTACGCGAGCACCGGAGCCCCGGTGGGGAGCGAGTTTCAGGTGAACACGTACACGACGAACTACCAGCAGGACGTCGCGGTGGCCGCCGATTCCGCGGGCGGCTTCGTCGTGGTCTGGAAAAGTGTCGACCAGGATGGCAGCGGCGCCGGGGTCTTCGGCCAGCGCTTCGCCAGCGCAGGCGCCGCGCTTGGCAGCGAGTTCCAGATCAACACGTTTACGACCGGTGACCAATTGGACCCCGCCGTTGGGGCGCACCCGGCGGGCGGTTTTGTCGTTGCCTGGGATAGCTCACTCCAGGACGGCAACCGCTTCGGCATCTTCGCCCAGCGCTACGGCAGCACCGGCGCGCCATTGGGGACCGAGTTCCAGGTCAACACGTACACCACAGGGTCGCAGCTCTTCCCAGCGGTGACCGTCGACTCCTCCGGCCGATTCGTCATCGTCTGGCAGGGTTCCGACGAGGACGGAAACAGCGACGGCATCTTCGGCCAGCGCTACGCGAGCACGGGCATGCCGTTGGGCACCGAGTTCCAGGTGAACAGTTACACCACCAATGTGCAGGGCATCCCGATGGTTGCGACCGACGCCGCCGGCGGGTTCGTCGCGGTGTGGCGCAGCGCGACCGAGGACGGTGATGGCGGGGGCATTTTCGGGCAGCGGTACGACAGCAACGGGGCAGCCCTGGGCAGCGAATTCCGGGTCAACGCGCACACGGCCGGCGACCAGGACTCTCCGGCGGTGGCGATGCATCCCTCGGGCGAGTTCGTTGTGGCGTGGAGCAGTACCGGTCAAGACGGCAGCGACTCGGGCGTGTTTGCGCAGCGATTCACGGTGGCCACGCCGACGCCAACCACGGCCACTCCGACGACTACGTCAGCCTGCACCGGCGACTGTGACACGAACCGTCGGGTGACGATCGACGAGCTCGTGCTCGGGGTCATCATCGCGCTCGGCGAGCAACAGCCCAGCGAGTGCCCCGGGCTCGATCAGGGCGCGAACGGTCGAGTGGAAGTCAACGAATTGATTGCCGCGGTGAACAACAGCTTGACTGGCTGCCCGCCGCTGTAGACAAACGGTTGCCTGTCATCGTTCCGTTGTGATGCTCCGGGGTGCTGCCAGCCCGTATTTCTCCCCAGGTGCCGTGACAGGCCCGTGCAGGCAGGGCTGGCCTGTTGGAGGATTCCGGTGACGCGCAGAGTCGTATGAAGAGCCGAGCACGGCGCCCACTCCCCAGGCGACTCATCTCGGCGCGCGGCACCGCCCTCCTACTGCTGTCGCTCGCGTGTGCGGCGTGCACCTGCGCCCCCGCGGCGCCGCGCACGCGCCGGCAGCCCCTGGTGACGCTCCCGGAGGGCTACCGCAAGAAGAGCCTGTTCATCTCCGACGATGGGCAGGATTACGCCTTCATCGCCACCACGGCGGAGGGCGACCGCGTCGTACACGGAAGTGAACAAGGTCCGCTCTTCCCCGAGTGCGTGCAACCCCGAATGGCGCCGGGGACGAGGAAGCTCTTCTACTGGGCGATCGGCGCGCCGTCAGGAACGCGCGAGGTCTTCCTGGTTGCCGACGGACAGACGATCCCCACCGGGTTCGCCCGGCCCGGAACGCTGTTCTTCAGCAAGAACGGCTCGCGTTGGGCGGCAATTGGGGGCACGGCGCCACCCGAGGGATCGACGGGAGCGCGCGGGAGTGTGGTGATCTTCGCGGATGGACGCCGAATGGGATCGTATCCGGATGCCTCCTTGCCAGCTTTCAGCCCCGATGAAGCCCACGTGGCCTACCTCGTCGAAGACGAGTCCGGACGGATCAAGTTGTTCCTCGACGGCGAGGAGAAACGAACCTACGACACCCCGCAAGTGCAGAGCTCACCACCGGTGAAGTCGGATCCGATCGGACCGAACCTACCGTCCCAGTTCCGCGTCGGGTACTTGTCCAACGGCAGCCTGCTCGTGCTGGCGCAGGATCGCGACGGCTGGGCGCTGTTTCGGGATCAGACACGCATCGGATCGTATCGCGACAACGTCGTGAGTCCCTGGCACGGCGGTGTCGCGCTTGCCTTTGGCGATGCGCTCCAGTCATCGGCCGCCATCGCCTCCGGTTCGGCAACGGTGGCCGCGGCGGCACCGGTCGCTGCCTGGTGGGAGCGCACCGCGGGGACGCAACGCTGGCGCGTGACGCGCAACGGCACACCGGAGAGGATCGATTGCGCCCGGTCCTCGGAGGCCGAGACGCCCGTGCTGTCGGCGGACGGCCGGCACGTCGCGTATGCCTGCGCGACCGCCTCATCCAACCAGGTGGAGCAGACGTACGTGGTCGCGGACGACAGGCGCTACGGCCCGTATGCGAATGTGTGGGGCATTGCGCTCTCCCCTGACGGCGAGCACGTAGCCTACGGCGCCGATGAGGGCGGGTCCGACACGCCGTGGGCGTACTACCTCGACGGGCGAGCGCGGCCGCTCAGGTTCGACCGGGTCTGGCCGCCACGCTTCAGTGCCGATGGGAAGCAGGTCGCCTGGGTGGCGCAGAAAGGCGAACGAGTGTTCCTCTTTCTGAACGGCGACAGCTACGCCTCTTCCGAGGACATCATCTGGGCGCCGCGCTTCAACCGAAACGACGTACTGACCTGGGCGGTGATCCGGGGTCGGAGAGTGAGCCGCGTCGACGTGGCGGTGCGGGGATCGGCGCTCGACGCTCTGCGCTCGATCCTCGGCTGGTGAGGCTCAGAATTTCTCAACTCAATCACATCCATTGAGTGCCGCATTGACCGCTCCCAGCAGCTCGTTGATGCTGACCGTGTCGCTGCGGTTGCTGTCAAACGCGGGGCAAACGCCGACGGGTGAATTGCCGAGCGCGATGTTGACCCCACTGACGAGCTCGTCGACCGAAACGATCCGATCGCCACTGCAGTCACCCGCGCATGATTGGCTCTCGTAGCGCTGGCCGAAGACGCCATTCTGCGACGCATCCCAGACCACCAGAAGGGTACCGCGAGCGGAGACGGCGACCGCCGGCGTGTCCTGGTCCCCCGTCGTGTAACTGTTCACTTGGAACTCTTGATTCACGCGGGCTCCTGTGGCGTCGAACTCCTGGCCAAATATGCCACGGCCGTCGCCATCCTGCCCGATGCTGCTCCACAGCACGACGGTCCGCCCCTCCGGGTCGGATGCGACTGCGGGCGCGCGCTGGTCGAACGCCGTTTCCGTGTTCACCTGGAACTCCGTGCCGCGCGGCGCGCCGGCGCTGTCGAACCGCTGCCCGAAGACACCGTAGCTCGAAAGGTCCTGTTTGTAGCTCTCCCACACGACGACGAAATCTCCAGCGCCATCGCTGGCGATGGCCGGGCTTCGTTGTGAGTAGCTGGTGTAGGTGTTGACCTGGAACTCGGTTCCCCGCCGGGCACCGCTGCTGTCATAACGCTGCCCAAACACGCCGTACCCACCGCCGTCCTGTTTGTAGCTCTCCCACACGACGACGAATCCACCATCGGCCTGTGCCGCGACCGCCGGGTTGCGCTGCGTGCCGGTCGTATACGAGTTGGCCTGAAACGCCGTGCCCTGCTGCGTGCCGCCGCGGTCGTAGCGCTGGCCAAAGATCCCGCCGAACGGCCCACCGTCAGAGCCGCCCCACCACGCGACGAGGGATCCTCCCTGCGGAGAAGCGGAGAGTACCGGGGCGTTCACGCCACCGGCGCTGACCTGGAACTCCGTCCCCAATGGCACGCTCGCGCTGTCGTACCGCTGCCCAAAGATGCCGTCGCCGGTCGCCCCGCGGCCTTCCCACACCACCAGGAAATCACCGTCCACACCCGCGGCCACGGTCGGAAAGCGCTGATTCCCCGTAGTGTAACTATTGATCTGGAACTCGGTTCCGATGGGAGTTCCAGCGCGAGCGACCCGCTGGCCGAAGACGCCGAAAAGATCGCCATCCGGACTGGGCTGCGTGAAGTTGCGGTCCGACCAGACCACGACGAAGTCGCCGTCGGGATCGGCTGCGACGGCCGGGAAGCGCTGGCTTTCTGCGGGGTACGTATCGATGCGAAACTCGCTCCCAACAGGGAGCAGCTGACCACCGGCCGGCGGGGCCGGGAGCGACGTGAGAACAAAAAGAAGCGTGACGGCTATCCATGCGAAGAGGACATCACGCCCCCCGGAATCTTGACCTCCGGCGGCCGCCTGATCTCGGGGGAGTGATCCTTCAGTGTTCATGTGTGGCACCATTACGATCCTCCCTTTCAGATCCGGTAAAACGCCCGCGAGCTGCCCTCGAAGATGTCGCGCCGGGCGGCTTCGCTGATGTCCGCGCGCTCGCGCAACGGCTTGGTCGACTGCGGGAAGCTGCCGTCCCAGTGCGGATAGTCGCTGGCGTAGAGGATGTGCTGGGCACCGAGGCGTTCGACGGCCAGCGGCAGCGCGCTTTCCTCCGGCTCGCACGACACGAACATCTGCCCGCGCGCCATGTACTCGCTCGGCCTGCGCTTGACGTCGGGCACCAAGCGGCCGCGTTTTTCGAAGTGCTCGTCCATGCGATCGAGGAAGTACGGGACCCAGCCGACGCCGGATTCGAGGAAGGCGACCCGGAGCCGAGGATGCCGTTCGAGCACGCCGCCCATGACCACCGCGGTCATGGCGACCATCATGTCGAAGGGAAAGGAGACGCAGTGCACCTGGAGGTAGTTCTCGAAGCGTTCCGCACCGAGCGGCGGCAGATGGATGCCAGGCGCCCCGTGCACGCCCACCCCGATGTCGAGCTCCTCGCACGCATCAAAGAACGGGGCGAGGGAGGGATGATCGAGGTTGCGGGTCTTGAGGCACGCCGGGACCATCGCCGCAACCAAGCCGAGCTGCTTCACCTCGCGCAGGATCTCGACGGACGCGGCCACGTCTTCGATCGGGACGAGACCGATGCCGCGCATGCGGCCGTGATGCGGACGACAGTACCCGGCGAGCCAGCGGTTGTAGCGGCGGGCGACCTCGGCGGCGAAGCGTTGGTCCGTGAAGCCGGGAAGCCCGAGCATGACGTTCGGAAAGAACACGACGGTGCCTATCTGTTCGCGGTCCGCATCGGCGAGGACCCCTTCGGGCGTGAACGGGTTGATCCCACGTTCGAGACACAGTCCTTCGGTCGGCGGGCAGCCGGCCCCCGGTCCGACCGGGTTGGGATAGGCGCGCCCTTCGATGTAGACGGCCCCGACCTCCCCCGGACGTGCCAGGCGGATCAGGTCCGAGAAATCCGTCATAAGCTCCTGCATCAGCTCGACGCCTTCGATGACGTGGGCGTCGGCATCAATGATCGTCATGCGGCTACTTTGTGCTCGCACGAGGCCGAACGTCAAGCAAGAACCGCTGCCGCGCGGTTGTGGCGCGGTGATGTCAGACTGGTTCCAGCCCGGCCGATCGCAGCAACAGCTTCTTGCGTCCCACCGACGGAAACATCACCGTGACCTTTTGCGCCTCGCCGGATCCTTCGAGCAGCTGGATGGTCCCGACACCAAACGCCCCGTGACGAACGCGTTTGCCGATGCGGAGTGCTTCCTCGCCTTCGTAGACAATGCGGACTCCTTCGTCGCCGGCGACGACCTGCGACGCTTGGAGTCGGCGCTTGGTGGGCGCGGCATCGGCTTTCCGCGTGCCCCAACCGAGCGGCCACAGCAGATGGCCCGGGATCTCGTCGATGAAGCGGCTGGGGGTGTTGGCCTGGAACTCACCGTTCACGCGCCGGCGGCGCGCGTACGTCAGGTGGAGCTTCCGCATGGCGCGGGTCATGCCGACGTAGCAGAGGCGCCGCTCCTCCTCCATCTCGTCCTCGCTGACGCGCGCATGCGGAAACACGCCTTCCTCCATGCCGGTCATGAAGACGAGGGGAAACTCCAGGCCCTTGGCCGAATGCAGGGTCATGAGCGCCACGCGTTCGACGCGCCCGTCGTACGCGTCGAGGTCGGTAACCAGTGCCACTTGCTCGAGGTACTCGTGCAGGGTGCGGTCGTTGCGCGCGTGCTCCTCCATTCCCTTGACGAGCTCCTCGAGATTCTGCAGCCGGTCGCGGGCCGCCTCGCTGGCCTCCTCCCGTAGCGCCGGACCGTACCCGGTCTCCTCGATGATCCGCGCCGCCAACTGCGGCAGCGGCAGCCGGGTCAGATGGCCGCGGAAGGACTCGATGAGGCGGAGGAAAGCGGTCACCTTGTCCGCGGCCGTGCCGCTGAGCACGCCGCGCTGCGCGGCCAGCTGGCACGCGGCCAAGAAGCCGCCGGCTTCCTCTTCCAGCGTCGCGATGCGCTCGACGGTGACGGCGCCGATGCCCCGCGCGGGTACGTTGATGATGCGCTTCGCCGACACCGAGTCCGCCGGGTTCACGAGCAGCCGCAGGTAGGCGAGGATGTCCTTGACCTCGGCCCGCGCGAAGAACTTCGTGCCCCCGACGATGGTATAGGGAATGCGCTCGCGCACGAGCGCCTCTTCCAGCACCCGCGACTGGGCGTTGGCGCGGTAGAACACGGCGATGTCTCGCAGGGGGTGTCCATCACGGGCGAGACGACGGATCTCGGCGGCGACGAAGCCCGCTTCTTCCACGTCGTCACCAAGGGCCGCCAGCGTGATCCGGTCGCCGCGCGGATTCTCCGTCCACAGCGTCTTGCCCTTGCGGCGGCTGTTGCGGGCGACCACGGCGCCGGCTGCATCGAGGATCGTGCCGGTCGAGCGGTAGTTCTGTTCCAGGCGGATGACGAGCGCGTTGGGGTAATCGCGCTCGAAGTCCAGGATGTTGCTGATCTCGGCGCCGCGCCAGCGATAGATCGACTGGTCGTCGTCGCCAACCACGCAGAGGTTGCGATGGCGCGAGGCGAGCAGGTTGGTGAGCCGGTACTGCACCTGATTGGTGTCCTGGTACTCGTCGACGAGCACGTGAAGAAACCGCTCGCGGTAGCGGTCGAGCGTGTCCGGATGCTCGCTGAACAGCTGCACGGTGGCGAGGAGCAGGTCGCCGAAATCCAACGCATTGGCGCGGCGCAGCTTCGTCTGGTAGCGCTGATACACCCGCGCGACGCCTTCGGCGCGGGCGTCGCGGCGCTCGTAGTTCTCCGGAGCGATGCCCTTGTTCTTCGCGTTGTCGATGAGCGCGGCCACCGCGCGGGCGGTGAGGAACTGTTCGGGAATGTCGAGCTCGCGCAGGCACTCCTTGAGCAGGCGTTCCTGATCACGATCGTCGTAGATGACGAAGTCCGACGAGAACCCGAGCGCGCCGATCTCGCGCCGCAGGATGCGAACGCAGGCGGCGTGAAAGGTCGCGACCCATGGAAGCTCCGCGTCGCCGAGCAGGCGCTCCAGGCGCTCCCGCATCTCCGCCGCCGCCTTGTTGGTGAAGGTCACCGCCAGAATGCGCCACGGCGCGATACTGCGCTCGCCAATGAGATGGGCAACCCGGCTCGTCAGGGTTCGAGTCTTTCCCGAACCGGCTCCGGCCAGGATGAGCAGCGGCCCGTCACCGTGCAGGACGGCCTGCCGCTGCATGGGATTCAGATCGGAAACGAGATCACGCATGCCACACCTCACCACCGGACGCAGAAGAAGGACAACAGAACACAGAACACAGACGACAGACAAGGGGGGTGCGATCGCAGCGCTTCTGTAGCCACGGGCTTTAGCCCGCGCTCCGGTCTTCCCCGCCACCCCCGCAGGCTGAAGCCTGCGCCTGCAGCCTCGCCCCGATTCCTTGACCCAATCGACCAGCGCACGCGCTGGTCGGAATCTCCCTCCGAGCCGTCCCGGCTCAACGGCGATTTCGAACGATTGCGTATGAGCAAACGCGAGCGTACACAAACTGCATGCGGATCCTCTCGGGGCTGCTGCGCGGGAGCGCGGCCGCCGCGGTGGTCGTGGCGCTGGCCCACCTGCTCAACGCTGCACCGGCGGCACGCGCGGTGACGGTTGCCGCGGGGCCGGGCGCGGCGCCTTACCCGGAAGTCCTGCAGGCACAGCTCCGCCAGGCGCTGGCAAACACGGCGCGCGGCGGCGAACCGCGCACGCGACATCTCAACCCCGATGGGTCGCCGAAGTACACCAACCGTCTGATCCTGGAGAGCAGTCCCTATCTGCAGCAGCACGCGCACAACCCGGTCGACTGGTACCCCTGGTGCGACGAGGCCTTCGACCGCGCGCGGCGCGAGAACCGGCCGGTGCTGCTCAGCGTGGGCTACTCCACCTGCCACTGGTGCCACGTCATGGAGGAGGAGTCGTTCGAGGACGAGGAGATCGCCCGCTATCTGAACGAGCACTACGTGGCGATCAAGGTCGATCGCGAGCAGCGCCCCGACATCGACGGCATCTACATGGCCGCGGTCCAGCAGTTGATCGGTGGTGGCGGGTGGCCGATGACCGTGTGGTTGACGCCCGACCGCCTGCCGTTCTACGGCGGCACGTACTTCCCGCCGCACGACGGCGAACGCGGGGTGCGCTTCGGCTTCCGCACGGTGCTCGATCGCCTGCAGGCGATCTTCCACGAACAGCCGGCCCGCGCGGCCGAGGCGGGCGCCGATCTCGCGAGGCAGATCCGGCAGACGTTCGTCGGTGCGCCGGGCACGGTCGTTCCCGGCCCGTTGGCCTTGGCGCGCGCCTACGTGCATTTCCAGCAGACATTCGATGCCGCCAACGGCGGCTTCGGCAGCGCGCCCAAGTTTCCACGCAGCGTCGAGCTGGAGTTCCTCCTGCGCTACCACCGCCGCACCGGCGCGCGACAGGCACTGGAGATGGCGGAGCGCACCCTCGGTGCGCTGGTGGCTGGTGGCGTGTACGATCACGTCGGCGGCGGCTTCCACCGCTACGCCACCGATGCGCAGTGGCGCGTGCCGCACTTCGAGAAGATGCTGTACGACAACGCCCTGCTGGTCGTGGCGTACCTCGAGGCCTACCAGGTGACCCAGCGGCCCGAGTTCGCACAGGTCGCGCGCGAGACACTGGCGTACATCGAACGCGAGATGACCGCGCCGGAGGGCGGCTTCTATTCCGCAACCGACGCCGACAGCGAAGGGGTGGAAGGCAAGTTCTTTCTGTGGACGCCGGCGGAGATTGGCGCGGCGCTCGCCGGCGAGGAGCAGCGCCGGCTGGTCACCGCGTACTACGGCGTCACCGAGGCGGGGAACTTCGAGGGAAAGAACGTTCTCTATGCGGCCCGGCCACTGTCCGAGGTTGCCGCCGAGATCGGGCTCGACCCAGCACGTGCCGAGACGGTCCTCGAAGAGGCGCGCGCGCAGCTCTACCAATTCCGCCAGCGCCGGGTCCCGCCGCACACCGACCGCAAGATCCTGCCCGCATGGAACGGCTTGATGATCTCCGCGTTCGCCCGCGCCGCGCTGGTGTTGGGCGAGCCCGCGTATGCCAGCCGCGCCGGTGGCGCCGCGGATTTCATCGAGGTGGAGCTCACTGACGGCGAACGGCTGCGCCGGAGCTACGTCGATGGACAGGTCAGCGGCGACGGGTTCCTCGACGACTACGCGTTTCTCATTGCCGGACTGTTGGATCTGTACGAGGCGACCTTCGAGCCGCGTTGGCTGCAGCGGGCGCTGGCGCTGCAGCGAGTGCTCGATGCGCGGTTCTGGGATGGCGGGGCGGGCGGCTACTTCCTCACCGCCCACGACGCCGAGGCGCTCCTCGCGCGCGAGAAGCCGGCGTACGACGGCGTCGAGCCGTCAGGGAACTCGGTGGCGCTGCTCAACCTGCTGCGTCTGTCCGAGTTCACCTCCGATGATCGCTATCGGCAACGGGCCGAGCACGGGCTCAAGGCCTTCCAGCGCGTGTTGGCGGCAAACCCGGCGAGCGTGCCGCGCATGCTGGCGGCGCTCGACTTCCGCAGCGACGTGCCCAAGGAGATCGTCATCGTCACGCCCAACGCGAGCGCACCAGCGGAGGAGTTTCTGGCCGTCCTGCGCCGAACGTTTCTTCCCAATCGCGTCCTCGCCGTCGTCAGCGAGGGTGATGCGCTACGCGAGCTGGCCGCAACCGTTCGGCTCGTGACCGGCAAGATCGCGCAGGGCGGCCGGGCCACGGCCTATGTGTGCGAGCGCCAGGTCTGCGACCTACCCACCACCGACCCGGACGTCTTCGCGCGTCAGCTGACGCGCATCGAGCCGCTCCCCGCCGAGGCCATCGCGCAGGCGATGGCTCTCGGCAGGCACGGTGGTATTGAGTGATTTGGCGATTGAGTGAAATGGATGCTTTTTCAATCGCCCAATCACCAATCACCCAATCAATCTTATGTTACAGGCAGTTGCAGGCGGCACACAGGCCTGGGCAGGCGAGATCGTCGGCGCCGTCGCACTCCTCACCCGCTTGCTGCACGCCGTTGCCGCAGACGGACGGGCAGGTGCAGTTGGCCGTGCACGCGCCCGAACACAGCCCGTCATCGGTGCCGTCGCACTCCTCGATACCTTCCTGATCGTTGTTGCCGCAGGTGCTGCAGACGTCGTCGTCGCCGGCTTCATTCTCGGTGGTCAACGGGTTGTCCTTGTTGTAGAAACCGTCCGTCACGTCGTTGACCGCGCTCACGATCTGCGGGAGCACCAGGGTCGTGACGAAGGGGGTTATCGTGCCCGCCTTGGCCTTCACCGCAGCCTCGCACTCCGTGATCTCGGCACTGGCGCCCACGGCGCCGACGATGCAGAGCGGCCGGTCGTTGTCACCGCCGCCTCCCTTCTTGCCCTTGTAATCGTTCTCGCATTTCTCCTGGCACTTGAACAAACCTTTCGAGTACTTACCCAACGCCTTGGCGTTATTCGAGTTGCACTCCTGTCGTGCCGGATCGGTATTCGGCTTTCCCGTATCGGCACCGCAGGCGCCGTCGAGGAGTGTCGCCAGCAGTCCCAGCGTCGATTTGGCCGAGTCCGGCGCTGTGCTCTTGACGTTGGTCTGGAACGCGGTCAAGTCCGCACAGCGTTGCGTTCCCCCTGGATCGTCCCCCAGCACCGTGTCAGCGCAGTCGCCTGGACACCCAATTGCCTGGTAGTCAGCGACGGGATCGCCGCTGCCTTTCTTTGCGAAGTTGAGCTTCGAATCGCACTTCGCGATGTCGGCTTGGAAGGCGGCCGGCTGCTTGTTCTTTGGGTCCAATGTGGAATCACCGGCATAGTCCACCGCGCCCGTGTCGAGATGGCACTCGACCCCGGAATTGGCGCCATTCTTTTCGCACTTGCTCGTCGCCTTGGTGAGACACTGCGTGTATTTTGTCACCTGCTTGGCGACGTCCTTGCGGAGCTTCTGCTCGGGGCTCTTGTCATCGACCCCCGACGCGAACGCCGAACCACCGAAAACCAGCACCAGCGCTGCCGCGCTGCCGACCAGAACCGCGAAACGCTTCATTCTTCCCTCCCTTTGTTGTGGCCCCTCACGCGATGCGCCCGGCATGGCGATACGACCGGGACAATGCCGGACTCCCTCCAACGTGATTCGCCAGTGTTAGTGAGTCTGATCCACTTGTAGTCCCGCGGCATTTTCGTTGTCAATGAACTTTCTTCGAGGAGGAGCCATGGCTCCTCCGAAAATGCAAACCACCGCGGCACAGAGATCATGGAGGAGAACTCAGAGCCAATCATCTCAGATCAATCCAATCTCATCAGAATGAGGTTGGACCGGGAGCTTCGGAGGGAAATTCCTCCGTGGTTTTCTCTGTGCTCTCCGTGCCTCCGTGGTGGAAATTTTTCCGAGCTTCACTGCCGGCGACCGAGCCCTGCTGGCGTTTGCGTGCGCGCGGGGCGGACGTTAAGGCTCCGGGAATGCGCAAGGCCGCGCGAGCAAGGCGCCGTTCAGTTCACACGGCAAGCGCCGTGGCGCTGTCCCAGCGCTCGCAGCGCACCCGTACAAACCCGCCGCCCCTGACCGCCTGGTGGCTGGCCCCGCTGTTGATCGGCGGGGCCGCCGTGGCCCTGTATGCGAACAGTTTCGCCATCCCGTTTCTGCTGGACGACAATACCCAGATCGTGCGCAACCCCGCCCTGGCGCCGCCGACGTCGCTGTGGACACATCTGGCGCAGGTTCGCGGGGTGCTCATGCTCACCCTCGCCTTGAACTATCGCTGGGGTGGCCTCGAGGTCTTTGGCTACCATCTCGTCAACCTCCTCGTGCACATCGCCAACGGAATCCTGGTGTACGTGTTCGTCGCGCGCACCCTGCGGCTGCCGTTCTTCGACGGACGGTACGACCGTCACGCGCCGGCACTGGCACTGGTCACGAGTCTCGTCTTCGTCGCTCACCCGCTCCAGACCATGAGCGTGAGCTACATCGTGCAGCGCGCCGAGAGCCTCGCCTCGCTCTTCTATCTGCTCGCCATGCTCCTGTTTCTCTCCGGCGCGACGGCAGCCACCGCATGGCGGCGAGCGCTGGCGTACGCGGGCGCCCTCGCGGCGAGTCTCCTGGGAGTGCTCACGAAGCAGATCGTGGCCACGCTGCCGGTGATGGTGCTGCTGTACCAGCTGTGCTTCCTGCGTCGCGCCTCGTCGGCACGCCCCGCGTGGCACCAGTGGTTCGCGGCGGCCCTTCTGTTCACTGCCCTGGGCGTCGCCGTGTACGTATCGCGGCAGTATTTCGTCCCGGTCAGCCCCCGCGGTATCGCGGGACTACGCCTGGGGTGGTTCATTCCGACCGCCGGCTTGGGCGTGGAGGGAGTCACGCCGTGGCGGTACCTGCTGACGCAGTTCGGGGTGATCGTGTGGTACCTGCGTCTCTACCTCCTGCCGACCCAGCTGACCTTCGACTATGGCTGGCCGTTGGTCGACCGCTTCTGGCGCGCCGACGTAATCCTCCCCTTCGCCGTGCTGGGCGCCATGGGCACCGCCGCCATTGCCTGCGCCCGCCGCTACCGGCTGGCGACGTTTTGTCTGGCCTGGTTCTTTGTCGTGCTGGCGCCGTCATCGAGCATCGTTCCGTTGCGCGACGCGGCCTTCGAGCACCGCATGTACCTGCCCATGCTGGGGCTCACGTGGCTGGCCGTGGTGGGCGCGTACGATGCCGCGCCACGGCTTGCGAGGTGGACGAACGCGACGCCGGGAGGGACACGCGAGGTGCTGGCGCTGGTCGCCGTCGCCTGGCTCACGTTCCTCGGCGTGGCCACTGTGATGCGAAACCGGGTACTGCAGGATCCGCTGCTCCTGGCAGCGGACTCCGCCCGCAAGGCCCCGCACAACTGGCGCGCCCACTACGATCTCGGTTACCGGCTGGCCCAGGAGGGGCAGGTCGACGAGGCGATCGACGCCTTGGAGGAGGCGATCCGCCGCAACTCACGCGAGGGTCTGCCGCGGATCGAGCTGTCGCGACTGTTGGTCGCGCGCGGACGTCTCGCCGAGGCCGAGGCCCACCTGCGCGAAGCCCTGCGGGCCAGCGAGCGCAGCGTCGTTGCCGCCGCGGCGCTGAACATGGGTCTGCTCCGTCAGCTGCAGGGCGAATGGCGACAGGCCATCATTTTTCTCGGCTCCGCCGCCGGGCTCATGCCCGACTGGATCAACGCGCATGAGACCCTCGCGCGGGTCTACGAGCAGCACGATTACTGGTTGCGCGCGGCCGAGCAGTACGAGGCGGTCGCCCGCCTCGACAAGGCGTCGGCCGCCGAGCATGCCGAGCGGGCCGCGGTCAACTACTCTCGCGCGGGGATACAGGCGCTCGAACTGGGGAGCGTACGCGCCGCCGTGTCCGCCTTCGTTGCGGCAGCGAAGCATGCTCCCGATCGTGTCGCCAGCTATCGCCACCTGGCCCTGTTGTACGGAGCGCTCGGCGAGTGGGAGCAGGCGGAGGAAGTCATCGCCGCCGCGGCGCGGCTTGCGCCGGATGACCCGTTCGTCAGGGAAGACGCCGAGCGCGTCCGTCACCGGCTCGCCGCTCCCCCGTGAGCAATTCCGCCAACGGGGACTGTCGATTTTCGCCCTTTTCTGTAGCCGCACCCTTCAGGGTGCGCTCGCAAGCTACGAAAAATCTGGCCTTTTCACCACGGCGCCACGCAGGCTGAAGCCTGCGGCTACAGAAAATCGGTTCAAAGGAGGAACTATCGCCGCGCGAAAATCGACAGTCCCGACGGGGGAGGGTGAGGGTGGGGGGCCACAGCCGTGCGCAAAAGAAAGGGGCGGTGGATGATGTCCACCGCCCCTCGCTCGTCAGGTGCTCAGCAGCCGGCCGGCTAGACGATCACGGGCAGTCGTTCTCGTTATAGCCGTCGTTGTTGGTGTCGTTGAGGCTATCGCTGACCGAATCTTCGAGGAGCTGGAACTCCACCAGGGTCAGGTCGCCCACCGGGATCTTCTTCTCAGCCGTCGCCTTGGCCTTCGCGACGCACCCATTGAAGTTCGTGTCAGCGCTGTCACCGATGCTGCACTGGGTGGTGCTATCGGTCG
>Ga0316622_100000479_pt1 | contig 23250 bp, 19 predicted proteins | sample OWC_Aug_OW2_C1_D_FD_207646 | JGI IMG/M metagenome (GOLD analysis project Ga0316622, IMG submission 207646) | Wetland soil microbial communities from Old Woman Creek delta, Ohio, United States - OWC_Aug_OW2_C1_D5_C | ecosystem: Environmental > Terrestrial > Soil > Wetlands | place: USA: Ohio... | reverse complement strand
TTCCTCGAGGAGCCGGAGGGCTTCCCGAACCACCTCGCTAGCAGAGGTATAGCGCCTGGACTTGACCTTCTTCGCGACGAACGCTGCCAATTCTGGCGTGAGTGAGACATTCATAGCGACCCCCTTAACCCTTTTGCGTGTTGTCGACGTCACTGTACCGATGATGGCAAAGATTGTCAATATCTGCTATAAGACCTCGCGCCGCACTATCTCCTTCTTGCACGAGACTCCTGGGACTTTGCTCTGTGAAGACAAGCGTGGACGTGCGTTCTGCCGCGCTTTGGTCTTGACAACTGCAGCGGGGTCGCGGCATGCTCCACGGCGACGAACGATCCGGGTGTGCGAATCGCGGATCGGCCCGCATCGTGACACCCCCGGATGACACCTTTCAACGGAGTTTTCACCATAAAGTCACCAAGGCACCACAAATCATTGCCCAGCGAGAGATTTCGGAGCGGCACTCCCGCTCGAAATCTTCCGGGCCATTTCCAGGACCAGGTTAAGATTCCTCCGGGGTTCGACTGAGCAGGTTCTTTGGTGCCTTGGTGCCCTGGTGGTCAATTGCAACGAGTGGGTTCAATCAACCCTCACCTGACGATTCTCATCATGCGACTACAAGACAAGGTAGCTCTGATCACCGGCGGGGCAGCGGGCATCGGCGCGGAGATCGCGAAACGGTTCGCGGCGGAGGGCGCGAAGGTTCTCATCGGGGACCTGGACGCAGGCGCAGCGGAACGGACCGCGGAACACATCCGACAAACCGGCGGCCATGCCCGTTCTGTCTCTCTCGACGTGACGAGCGAGGCGAACTGGAGGGTCGCGCTGGACGGGATCCGGACCTCGGAGGGGCGGCTGGATATCCTCGTCAACAACGCCGGGATCACCAAGCGGATCCCCATCGCCGAAATGCCGATGGAGGATTTCGACGCGATCATGGCGGTGAACGTCCGGGGGGTGTTCCTCGGGATTAAGCATTCCCTGCCTTTTATGAAGGAGCGGGGCGGCGGCTCGATCGTTAACATCTCGTCGATCTGTGGCCTCGTGGGGCACAAGTACACGAACGAAACCTATACCACCTCCAAGGGAGCCGTGACCCTACTGACGAAGAGCGTGGCGGTCCGGTATGCCGGGGACAATATCCGGTGTAACTCCATTCATCCCGGGACCGTGGACACGCCGATGGTGCGGCAGTTGTTCAAGGATCCGGAGAAAAAGAGGGAACGGTTGGAAGAAGTTCCCCTCGGCCGACTCGCCACCGCCTCGGACGTGGCTAACGCGGCCCTCTTCCTTGCCTCCGACGAAGCGAGCTTCATCACGGGTGTGGCTTTACCCGTTGACGGGGGGATGACGGCGTATTGAGCAAGGGCCGCCGGTTGGAGACGCCGGCCACCAAGCTTTCCCTTCCCGCGACGCCCCTCGAACCCCTCACAAAGCTCTTCGCGCGCGCACGTCTACTAACTCCAATGTGGAGCCGCTAGATCGCCAAGACGCCATGGACGCCAAGCGTATCAAGTCCTAATCTCAATCCGAATCTGTTCAACCGCCATGATCACCCAGCGTTCCGCCGGGTACCCGGAACGCCATGATGTCCAAGGCTCAGAAGCCCAACACCGTCCGGAACGCCACGGCAACAAGAGGTGGCCTTGGGGGTTCGACTCTGAACTCAGTTCTTGGCGGGCCCCGGTGGCGCCCTGGCGGTAAGACGGCTTCATCGGATCAGTGCTCGCAAGCCTCCCGAAACTGACTTCGTGTCATTCGCATCCGCCGGAATTACATGGCGGCCCAGGCATATCGCCCACGACATCGCATCTCCCTCGACGAGAAATCCACTCAGTTTTCGCGGGCATCCTGTGTAGTGCTTCGGCATGGGAGAGCCTCGATTTCTTCGGGAACGACTGTTGCATCGTGAGGGCGTGTCCGCATTGAGTGTCGGTGGCTTCTGCCGGCGTGAATCGGAAGTGCCTGCTTGGGGATTATGGAACCCCGCGAAGAGCTCGAACACTCGGCCCACGGTCTCGGACGGAACCTGTCTGGACGATCAAGGCCCTCTGCGGAGGCACAAGCCGCTGGGGTGGTTTCCGGAGGACACCACAGACCTAGTATCTCTCAAAACCACGTACGTGATGGAGAGCCCCGCCCATGCTGAAGACACTCTTCGGACTCACGGCCCTCGTCCTCTTGCTCGTCCTCTTCGGCTATGCGACCTCCGGTGGGCCATCCGATCCCAACCTCTCCGATCTCGGCCTCACGGCTTCCGCCGTGCGGGACCCGAACGGCGCGTGGCGCTTGCAGTTCGAATTACGGTATACCGGGGAGACGCCCCTCGTTCTGACCGAGGGGTCGCTCCCTTGGAAGAATCCCCGCGACCTCTTGCTCGTCGCCTGCGCGTTGAATGCGGCTAAGACACGCCTGGCCCCGTCCGAAGCTCCCATGCGGGACCTCCCGCCAACCTCTCTCACCCTAAATCCCGGCGATACGCTCTCAGGGAGCGTGAACCTGTCCGCCAGGCTCCCTGGGCTTGCAGAGGCGATCCAGGGGAGCGATGTGGTCCTCTTCTGGAGCCACGAGATGAAATCGACAGATAGCCAGCCGCTGCCAAGACTGAATGGTGGTGCTGTGATCCCGCGGCAAGGCTAACACCAACCCGAATCTGCTCAACCGCCAAGCGCCCACGGGCGTATTCTGGGAACCCCTCCATTTCCACTGCGAAGGCCGTTGAAAGAAAACTCTTGACTCCCAGCGGAAAACCGCCGATTTACTCTCTACGCGCCCCTCGTTGCTTAAACACGGGCGCGCACACGAGGTGTTTTGCTCGCTGCTCTGAGGGGGGGGTAATTGGCAGTTCGCGTGCTCGTGGTGGACGACGACCAGGTGGTCCGAACGGTTGTCGCCGACTATCTCCGGCGGCGAGGGTACGAGGTTGACGAGGCGGAGGACGGGGTCGAGGCCTTGGATTCCATCGGAAAAACGGCGCCTGATGTTGTGGTGACCGACTTGGGAATGCCTCGCCTGGATGGGCTGGGCCTCTTGCGCGAGCTCTCGAAGAGTAGCCCCGATCTTCCCGCCATCGTCCTGACGGCCCACGACTCGGTGGACGAGATGGTCCAGGCTATCCGGGAGGGAATTCTCTTCGACTATCAGATCAAGCCGCCCGACCTCCCCGTTGTGGATATGGCCGTCCGCCGCGCTGCCGACGTGCGGATCCTCCGAGCCCGAGCCCGGGAGGCCGACCAGGTCACGGCCATGCGGGAGCTTGCGGTGACCGCGGCGGACCGCATCGTGAACCCGTGCCACATCATCGCGTTGACGCTCGCGTCCCTTGAGAAGAAGGGGTACCCTCCGGACGCCACCGCGCAGGCCGCCACCAAGATCAAGGCCTCCGTCGATCGGATTATCCGCGTCGTCCGCCAGATGAGCGCCGTCTCGCGGTACGCCCCATCCGAGGTCGCCAAGAACCTCCGCGAGATCGACCTCGAACGCGCGACGGCGGGGGAATCCGACACTGCCGACCCATTAGCCCCTTCGTCTTCGTAGGACCCTCCGCGAAAACTCGTCACGAGCCGGTATCCCACTGTGCTATCACCCCGGATTGCGCCGTCCCACCGGCACGCCCGTGCGCTCAAAGACTTGCGCCTGCACGGACGGGTCGACTCAGCGATCTGGACGCCGTGCACCGGACCAAGAGAGGCTATCGCTTCTCTGGACCAAGACTGGGCACCCTCTGGGCACCACTGAATGCCAGGTTTCTCCTTGACACCGTGCGACACCCTGCGGCATCCTCGGTCGGGTTGTGGCTGTGGGTTTGCCGGGGTCCCGGCGGCGCGGGTGGGGTCTGGCATGAGCCCGCGCAGTCGTTCCTTTTGTCCTCATCCACCAAGGCATCCATCACCAGAAGGGGGAAGACCGATGATTCTCTTGAAATACAGCATGGGCATTGGGGACCGTTTCGCCCGTCAGGGCCAGGCACAGCTGCGCGCAATCATAGAGGCGAAGAAGCTGGGTGCGGACATCGTGCCCGTGTGGAACAAGTCGAACCGGGAGCACCTGATCGTGCACACGCATCCGGATACCGTGCGCACAGAGGCGGACGCCGCGGTGAAAGTGCTCGGCTGGAAGGGGTCGTACCACGTGGACGCGGACCACATCGGCCTGAAGACCGTGGACAACTTCGTCAAGGCCAGCGACTTCTTCACGCTGGACGTCGCCGACTTCACCGGTCAGGCTGCCCCGGAGGCGGAGATCCAGGCGTTTGTGGTGCGCTACGGCAAGTATGCGCCGACCCTGAAGATCCCAGGCATTGACCGGGCACTTTCCATCTCCAGGCAGGACATCGCCGACATCGCCCGAAAGTACCTGTTGGCGGTGAAAGAGGCCGGCGCCATCTATCGTCACGTCGAGGCCGCCAAAGGCCGCGAAAATTTTATCACCGAGGTCTCCATCGACGAGACGGACAAGCCGCAGACCCCCGTGGAGCTGTTCTTCATCCTGGCAGCGGTCGCGGATCAGAAGATCCCGGCGCAGACCATCGCGCCGAAATTTACGGGGCGATTCAACAAAGGGGTGGACTACGTCGGCGACGTCGTCCAGTTCGAGAAGGAGTTCAACGAAGACCTGGCGGTGATCGCCTTCGCGATCACGGAGTTCGGCCTGCCGCGGAACCTCAAGCTCAGCGTGCATTCCGGCAGCGATAAATTCTCCATCTACGGTCCCATCGCGCGCGCCATCAAGAAGCACAATGCGGGCCTGCACCTCAAGACGGCGGGGACGACGTGGCTGGAAGAGGTCGCAGGGCTGGCGCTCTCGGGAGGCGACGGCTTGAAGATGGCCCAGGAGATCTACGAGAAGGCATTCGGGCGGGCGGACGAGCTCTGCAAGCCCTACGCGGCGGTGATCGACATCGACCGCGCCAAGCTGCCGGATCCCACGACGGTCCGCGGCTGGTCCGGCACCCAATTCGCCGCGGCGCTGCGGCACGACCAGAAGAACCCGGCCTACAACGTCCACTTCCGCCAGCTCGTCCACGTTGGCTTCAAGGTTGCGGCCGAGATGGGGGACGCGTATTGTCAGGCGCTGGAGCGGCACGCCGAAACGATCGGTCGGCTGGTGACGGAGAACCTGCTGGAGAAGCACATCAAGCGGGTGTTCGTTTAGCAGGCTGCTGGAAAAGGTACATCTGGGGCGTTGGCCCGCCTCGGCACTCGCTGCGACGTACCTCCAGTACGCCTCACTCAGCCTGTGGCGTGCCGCCTTGCATCTGGACCTTTTTGAGCAGTCTGAGCCAAAACGGATTCTCAGCACGTTGCTGGTGCCGAGTGCCGAGTATTGATGCCCCCGGGAAAGCCCGGGGGCATCGGTGTTTCAGGCGCCGATTCGTTTGGCCAAACTGACCAATCCTGGCTCTGGGTTGACAGATGCGGACATGGCCGCTACCGTGTCGCCGTTTGTCCAGGGCCGGGGACGTATGACAGAAGTCGACGGAGGCGCGGATGCAGCTCACCGTCCGGGATGTCGCCACCTTGCTCAACGTATCGGAGAAGACCGTCTACCGCTGGATCAAAGCGCGGGAGATCCCGGCCTACCGGATCAACGAACAGTACCGGTTCCACCGAGCGGAGTTGCTCGAGTGGGCCACCGCGCGCCGGATCGGTGTGTCCGCGGACATCTTTCAGGAAGAGGGCGAGGGGCCGCTGCCAAGCCTCGGCGATGCCCTGCTGGCGGGCGGCATCGCCTACAGACTGGTCGCCACGGACGTGAGGTCGGCCCTCCGCGCCGTCGTGGAGGTGATGCGGCTTCCGGAGGAGGTGAACCGGGAGCAGCTCCTCCAGGTTCTCCTGGCTCGCGAGGCGCTGGCCTCCACGGCGATCGGCGACGGTGTCGCCATCCCACACGTGCGGAACCCCATCGTGCTCCATGTCTCCCATCCGGCCATTACACTCTGCTTTCTCGAGCGGCCGGTAGACTTCGGCGCCTTGGACGGCAAGCCCGTCCACTGCCTGTTCACGATAATCAGCCCCACAGTACGCGCCCACCTGACTCTACTGTCCCGCCTGGCGTTCGCCATGCGCGATCCGGGCTTTCAGGACGCCGTCCGGCGGCAAGCCCTTCGCGACGAGATCCTGGCCGAGTTACGCCGGGTGGAAGCGGGCCTCACGCAGTCCCGCCCGGTGCGTGCCGGCGGCGAGTAGGCGCGCATGGCCATCTTCCTCCTCGGCATAGGCGTGCTAGTCGGGAGCGGGGCCGGCGCTCTTGTGCTCGCCCGCTCCCGTTGGGCGTCCGCGGTGGGTGCGGGTGGCGCCGTGGCGGGTTGCGGGCTGGCGCTGGTCCCGGCGCTCCAGGCGCTCCTCGGGATACAGGTCGATACCCTGCGCCTGCCCTGGAGCATCCCCGGCGGCACCCTCTCCCTCGCGCTGGATCCCCTCTCCGGCTTCTTCCTGTTCCCGACGCTCTTTCTGGCGGCCGCGGCCGCCGTGTATGGCGGGGAGTACCTGGCCGCCTCTACGCACCCGTCACGCGTGGGCGGCGCCTGGCTCTGGTACAACCTCTTGGTGGCCAGCATGGCGCTTACCTTGGCGGCGCAAAATGCCGTGCTGTTCTTGCTCGCCTGGGAAACGATGGCGCTGACCTCGTTCTTCCTCGTCGTGTTCGAGCGCGAGAAAGGAAGCGTCCGCCGGGCCGGTTGGACGTACCTGGTGGCCACGCATCTCGGCAGCGCCGCCCTCCTCGTGATGTTCGTCCTGGCGGCGGGCGTGGTGGGATCGTTCGAGTTCTCGGACTTCGCCCGCCTCGCGGCCGCGCCCTCCGCGCTCACGGGTCTCGTCTTCCTGCTGGCGGTCGTCGGCTTCGGGACCAAGGCGGGGTTCGTGCCGCTCCACATCTGGCTGCCGGAGGCTCACCCCGCCGCGCCCAGCCACGTCTCGGCGGTCATGTCAGGCGTGATGATCAAGACGGGGATCTACGGCCTTGTCCGCCTGCTCGTGCTGCTGGGTCCGCCGCCGGTGTGGTGGGGGTGGCTCCTGGTCGGCATCGGCGTCACGTCGGGTATCCTCGGCGTGCTCTTTGCGCTGGCGCAGCACGATCTGAAGCGGCTGCTGGCCTACCACAGTGTGGAGAACATCGGGATCATCACGCTGGGGTTGGGTCTCGGAACGGTGGGCCTCGCAGCGGGGACGCCGGCCCTGACTGTGCTCGGGTTCGGCGGAGGCCTCTTGCACGTCCTGAACCATGCGTTGTTCAAGGGACTCCTGTTCCTCGGCGCCGGGTGTGTCCTGCACGCCACGGGGACGCGGGAAATCGATCGTCTCGGTGGACTGCTCCGCCGGATGCCTTGGACGGGGGCGTGCTTCCTGGTGGGCGCCGCGGCCATCTCAGGCCTCCCGCCACTCAACGGCTTTGTGAGCGAGTTCCTCATCTACATGGGGGCCTTCCGCGGCGCCGTGGCCGCTCCCGGCGCCGTGGCCGCTGTCGTCCCCGCCTTGGCGACCATCGGCGCGCTGGCCCTTATCGGCTGCCTGGCGGCGGCCTGTTTCACCAAGGCCTTCGGCATCGTCTTCTTGGGAGAGCCGCGGAGCGCCTGCGCCGAGGCCGCCCGCGAGGCTGCGCCGGCCATGCGCGGACCGATGCTGGTCTTGGCAGCGGCCTGCGTGGTGGTGGGCCTCCTTCCGGGTGTCGCGACGCGGGCCGTAGTGCCTACCCTTCGGTTGGTGGCTCGCCAATCCGAGCCGATTGGCGCCACCGCGCTCGTCGACATCGGGGACACCGTCGGGATGATCGGCACCGGAGCCCTGCTCCTGGTCGCAGGCGTACTTATCACGGCACTCGTGCGCCACCGACTGTTCCGCGGACGTAGGGTGGAGGCGACAGTGACCTGGGACTGCGGATACGCGCGGCCCACCGCGCGCATGCAGTACACCGCTTCGTCGTTCGCCCAGCCGCTCACCTCGCTTTTCCGCTTGGTGCTGCGGACCGAGACCCACGTCCGGCCGTTGGTGGGCCTCTTCCCACGCGAGGGGGCGCTTGTCACCGAGACGCCGGATGCTTTCCGCGAGGCGATATTCCGTCCGGCGTTCGCGGGAATCGGACGGGCACTGGAACGGCTCCGGCTCTTTCAGCACGGGCGCATCCAGCTCTACATCCTGTACATCGTGGTCACGCTGATTGCGCTGATCGCGTGGAAGTTGGGGTGAGTCGAATGGACGGGATGATGCTCGTTCCCCTGCTGGCCGGGCTGTTTCTGGCGCCGCTGCTGGCCGGGATCATCAACCGAACCAAGGCTTTCTTTGCCGGCCGGCATGGACAGCCGCTGCTCCAGCTTTACTGGGACGTATTCACGCTGCTTCGGAAGGGGGCGACGTACAGCCGTACGACCACCTGGGTCTTTCGCGCCGGCCCCGTGGTGGGGCTGGCCGCCACGATCCTCGCGCTCGCCGTGGTCCCCATGGGTGGGATTCCTGCCGCCATAGGCTTCCCGGGCGACCTTGTGCTCTTTGCGAACCTGCTCGGATTGCTGCGCTTCATGACCGTGATCGCGGCCCTGGATACCGGGTCCAGCTTCGAAGGCATGGGGGCGAGCCGCGAGGTTCTCTTCGCGGCACTGGCCGAGCCGGCGCTCCTCCTCGGGTTGGCCGCCGTGTGCCTCGAGACACGGCGCATTTCGCTGTCGGAGATGTTGGCGGAAATCACGACGACCACGTGGGCCAACCAAGGGCCGGCCTTGGCACTCGTGGTCGCGGGCCTCGGGATCGTCCTGGTGGCCGAGGCGGCGCGGATCCCCGTTGACGATCCGACGACTCATCTGGAGCTAACCATGATCCACGAGGTCATGGTGCTGGATCACGGCGGTCCGGACCTGGCGTTCATCCTGTACGGGTCGGCGCTCAAGCTCTGGGTGCTGGGGGCGCTCTTGGTGGGACTGGCCGTGCCCGTCCGGAGCGGGCATCCGCTGCTCGACGCAGCCGCCTTCGTCGGGGGGATGGCCGTCCTCGCGGCTGTGATCGGTATCGTGGAATCCACGATGGCCCGCCTCCGCCTCGTACGCGTTCCGAAGCTCCTCATCGGGGCCACAGCGCTGGCGGTGCTGGCGGTCGTGCTGGTCTTGAGGTGATGGCGTGACTCACGGTGCCGGCGTGGAAGCGGTCCTGGCGCTCCTGGTGATCACGGACCTCCTGCTCCTTGGGTCGAGCCGGCTCCGGAGCTGCATCCGGGTGGTCGCGATCCAGGGGGTCGTGGTGAGCCTGCTCCCGCTGCTCCTGCACGGGGGCGAGGGTGTCTCGCGCGCCTGGGCGCTCACCGTCGGCGGCGTTGCCGTCAAAGGGACGATCTTCCCGTGGCTGCTCCTCCGCGTCCTGCGTGAGGCCGGCGTGCGCCGCGAGGTGGAGCCTTTTGTGGGCCACACCCTGTCCGTTCTGGTGGGCGCGTCCTCGCTCGTTTTCGCCCTGTGGGTGGACACGCGGCTCCACCTGCCGGCGACCCTGGCCGGGTCGCCGCTCACGGTGCCAGTGGGGTTGGCCACGTTGCTCATCGGCCTCTTCGTGATCGTCAGTCGCCGCAAAGCGATTACGCAGGTCCTGGGGTACATCGTGGTCGAGAACGGGATCTACGCTGTCGGGGTGGCCCTCGTCGGGGGGGTGCCCTTGCTGGTGGAGCTGGGAGTGCTCTTGGATGTCTTCGTTGCCGTGTTCATCATGAGCATCGCGGCCTATCACATCAGTCGCGAGTTCGACCACATCGACGTGGACCAGCTGGACCGGCTGAGGGGTTGACGTGATGGAGGTCGGGTTGCTGCTCTGGGCTCTCCTGGGTCTGCCTTTGGCGCTGGCGGGGGCCTGCCTGCTGGTGCGCTCGGCCCGCGCCGGCCTCGTCCTCGTCGCGGTCGGCGGCACAGGATGGGCGTGCCTGGCGGGGATCACGGCCTGGGCTGCACTCGGCTCCGGAGCGATCGTTGCCGCCCGGGGCTGGCTCTACCTGGACGCGCTCTCCGCCTATCACGCCGTCGTCCTCGGCCTCGTCCTGGGATCGAGTTCGGTCTACGCGTGGGGCTACTTCGGGGCGGAGCTGGCCGCCGGAGTGCTGGCCGCCCGGGCGGTCCGCAGATTCGGGGCTCTCTGGTTCGGCGCCACGGCGGCGATGAGTCTTGTGCTCCTCTCCAACAACCTGGGCCTGATGTGGGTGGGGATCGAGGCCACCACGCTGCTCACGGCCTTCCTCATCTGTCTGCACGTGAGCCCGCTGTCGCTCGAGGCCATGTGGAAGTACCTGGTGGTCTGCTCGGTGGGCGTGGCCTTCGCGTTCGTGGGAACGCTCTTGGTGGCCGCGTCCGCGCAGCCCCTGGGGCTCGACCCGTCCGAGATGCTTCTCTGGACGCGTCTCCGGGCGTCGGCGCCGCATCTCGCGCCCGGCTTGATCAAGCTGGCCTTCATCTTCCTCCTGGTGGGGTATGGGACGAAGGCGGGGCTCGCGCCGCTCCACAGCTGGCTGCCGGATGCCCACAGCCAAGCGCCGGCGCCGGTGTCGGCGCTCTTCTCCGGCTTCATGCTGAACGCCGCGCTCTACTGTATCATGCGCTACCTTCCTTTGGTGGAGCAAGCGACCGGCGCCGCCGGCTGGAGCGACGGCTTGCTCGTGGCCTTTGGGATCACCTCCATGCTCGTGGCGGCGGCGTTCATCGTGTTCCAGCACGACGGCAAGCGCCTGCTCGCCTACCACAGCGTAGAGCATATGGGCATCATCGCGTTGGGGCTGGGGCTCGGCAGCTTGGGGACACTCGGTGCGCTCTGGCACACGCTCAACCACGCCGTCTGCAAGGCGCTCGCCTTCTTCTCGGTGGGGCGGCTGGGGCAGATGTACGGCACCCACGACCTGGGCAAGATGGCCGGTGCCATGCGTCGCGCGCCCGTGTGGGGCGCCGGCTTCTTCGGCGGGCTGCTGGTCCTCATCGGCGTGGCCCCGTTCGGCATCTTCATGAGTGAGTTCCAGATCCTCCGGGCGGCGGCAGAGACGCGGGCCTTCGGGGCGCTGGCCCTGTTCCTGCTCGGCGCCGGGATCGTATTTGTGGGCGCCCTCCGCCATGCGATCACGCCTGCCTGGGGCGAGGAGGTGTCGGTGCCGACGCTTCGTCCCAGCGGCGTGGCCGACGCCGTCTTGGTCGTCGGTGCGCTCGTTCTCCTGCTCCTCTTGGGTGTGTGGCTGCCGGCGCCGCTCAAGACCGCGCTCGAGGCCGCCACGCTGGTCGTGCGAGGTCACCCATGAGTCCGGCTCAGGACCTGTCTATACGAAATGGCGAAGCGGCCTCCGTGGCCAGCGTTCCCCGCCTTTCGTTCGGAGCGTTTCGGGAGTTGATCCTTTCCGCCGCGACCGATGGGGCGCGGATCGCGGCACTCTTCGCGCTTCCGGTCTCCACGGACGCAGCCCAGCTTATCGTCGTCTTAGCCCACGGGCGGACCGGTACGCTGTCGGTGGCGACCACCGAGGTGGGGGAGAGCTACCCGGCACTTACGCCGGATTGCCCGCAGGCTCACTGGTTCGAGCGGGAGATCGCCGAGCAGTGGGGCGTCCGCCCCGAGGGTCATCCGTGGCTCAAGCCCATCCGGTTCCACCGCGCCTATCGGGCGGGCCGGGATGCTTGGGGGCGCGACCTCGACAAGCCGATCCTCGCGTCCGTCACTGACTTCTTCCAGGTGGAAGGGGATGAGATTCACGAGGTCGCGGTGGGTCCCGTCCACGCCGGGGTCATCGAGCCGGGGCACTTCCGGTTCCAGTGCCACGGCGAGCGTGTACTCCACCTGGAGATCTCGCTCGGCTACCAGCACCGGGGCGTCGAGCGGGCGCTCGTGGGTGGGCCGACACCGAGGACCGTTCCCTACATGGAGACCTTGGCCGGAGACACCACCATCGGCCACAGCACAGCCTACGGCCAGGTGGTTGAGGTGCTCTCCGGCTGCACAGTGCCCGCGCGGGCTGCCGTGCTGCGCGGCGTGGCGCTGGAACTGGAGCGCCTAGCCAATCATACCGGCGACCTGGGGGCGTTGTCGGGCGACGTGGGATATCTCCCGACGGCGTCCTACTGCGGGCGGCTGCGCGGTGACTTCCTGAACATGACCGCCCTCATCTGCGGGAGCCGGTTCGGCCGCGGCCTGGTCCGGCCCGGCGGCGTGTTGTTTGATCTGGAGCCGGAGCGAGCCGTGGAGCTGCGGGACCGCCTCGACCGGACACTCACCGACGTGGCCGGCGCCGTCACTCTCCTGTGGGAGTCGCCGTCGGTGCAGGCCCGCTTCGAGGAGACCGGACCCGTCTCGCGCGAGGTCGCGGAGGCGCTCGGTCTGGTCGGCGTGGCCGCCCGGGCCTCCGGACTGGAGCGCGATGTGCGCTTTGATTTTCCATCCGGTATTTTCCAATGGGCGCAGATTCCGGTGTCCACGTGGCAGAGCGGCGACGTGTTCGCCCGGGCGTGGGTCCGCTGGCTCGAGATCCAGCGGTCTGCGGAGTTCGTCCGCGAGCAGTTGGGAGCGCTGCCCGACGGCCCGATCCGCGCCTCGGTCGGTGCGCTGGCCCCGGCGCAGATGGCGGTGTCTTTGGTGGAAGGCTGGCGCGGCGAGATCTGTCACGTTGCCCTGACGGACGGGAGCGGGCGCTTGGCCCTTTACAAGGTCGTGGACCCCTCGTTCCACAACTGGATGGGGCTGGCCATGGCGCTTCGGAATCAGGAGATCTCTGACTTCCCGCTCTGCAACAAGAGCTTCAACCTGTCGTACTGCGGGCACGATCTATGAGGCTCCGATGCTGAAAGAATTAATCGCGCGCCTCCGGCAGGGGTACCAAACGATGCCGTACCCGCAGGCGACGCCGGTGCTGCCCGATCGGTTCAGGGGCAGGCCGGAGCTGGACCCGGCCGCCTGCCGCAAGGATTGTCAGGCCTGCGCGGCCGCCTGCCCGACGGGCGCCATTCGCTTTAATGGGGACCGGCCGACCCTCGATATGGGCCGATGCCTCTTCTGTGCGGACTGCGCGGCCGGCTGTCCGCCCGGCGCCCTCCGGTTCACACGGGATCACCGACTGGCTGCCTGGGCCCGGGAAGATCTCGTTCTGCAACAGCCCCAGCCGGTGCCCGCCGGGCCGCCCGACGACGGCCGGTTGCGCCTGTACCGGCGCGCACTGAAGCTCCGCCAGGTTTCGGCGGGCGGATGCAACGCCTGCGAGGCGGACGTGAACGTCCTCTCCACGATCGCATTCGACCTGGGACGCTTCGGCGTTCAGATCGTGGCGTCGCCGCGGCACGCCGACGGCCTGCTCATCACCGGGCCGGTGACCGAGAACATGAAGCTTGCGCTAGAGAAAACCTATCGCGCCGTGCCGCCGCCTCGCCTTGTGATCGCGGTGGGCGCCTGCGCCATCTCGGGCGGCCCATACGTGGATCACCCGGAGGCCCACAACGGTGCCTCCGACATCCTCCCGGTGGACCTCTTTATTCCAGGCTGCCCGCCGCATCCCCTGACCATCCTGGACGGCTTGCTCCGGCTCAAAGCGCAACAGGAATGAGACGCGACATGGCTGCCTGGTCGGATCAAGACGGGAGGGCCTGGCGGACAGGGCCATACCCGAGGCGTGCGAAAGCCCATGCATGAGCTGACGCAGGGCGTCCTGGCGGGCCTTGGGTGCGGCCTGAACTGGGCCGTGACCAGCCTCTTGGTCCGCACACTCCTGGCGCGGCTGACTCCTGCGGGGATCGGCGCGGTGCGCGCGACGGGGGGCGGGGCGCTCTTGATCGCGATGGCGCTCGCAGCCGGCGAGGGGCCAGCCATGCTCCGGGCACCGCTCTGGGTGGTGCTCTCGCTTGGCGTCGCCATCGTCGTGGGCATGGGTATCGGAGACAGCTTCTTCTTCCGCAGCATGGAAGATCTGGGCGTGACCCGAGCCCTCACGCTCGCCTTGCTCAATCCCCTCCTCACAACGCTCACCGGGATCGCGCTCTACCAGGAGCCGTTGACTCCTCTGCGACTCGCGGCGATCGCGCTGGTGATCGGCGGGCTCGGCCTCATCGTCTCGGGAAAGGGAGAGGACGGGGTCACGACCGGCCGAAGGGTCCGCCGGGGCCTACGTTTGGTGTTCCTTGCCGCGGGGTGCTGGGCCCTGGGGACGACGATCATGAAGCCGGCTCTCCTCGAGGTGCCGATCCTTGCCGGTACAGCACTCAGGATTCCGATAGCCGGCGTGGTCTTGTGGCTGACACCGTGGACCCGGGGAACGGTCGCCGCCGTAAGCGAGAGCACGCCGGGAGAGCGCTGGCGGCTCGGGACGATCTGCCTCCTGAATGCGTTGGGTTCGATCATGTTCACGGTCGCCATCCGCTCGGGCGGCGTGGCCATCGGGAACGCCCTGGCCTCCACATCGCCGCTGTTCGCGATCCCGCTGGAGATCCTGATCCTGAAACGGCGCCCGTCGCCGCGCACCATCGCCGGCGCGGCGCTCACCGTCGTCGGGATCGCCTGCCTGGGGTTCTGACGTTTCCCCCTGTCCTTCGATGTCCCCGTGGGGTTGTTTCCGTCTTTGTCGTTGACACTCCTCGACCCCGTCGCTAGGGTCCTGTTCGAGCCTCCCGGTACCTGGGACAATTTCCGGGATCGCCGTTCTGTTGCGTCTCGTGCCGCGCATATTAGGCCGGGGGGCCTGTGATCCATGCTTTGCCCGTTGTCGCATTCCTTTCTTAAACTGCCACACACCGAAGGAGGGCCGGAAGTGAAAAGTCTCGTGATGCTGGCGTCGTTGCTGCTCGCTGCCTCCCCGGCTTTCGCAGCCAAGGCCTGCGAAGAACTCAAAGCGGAAATCGAAGCGAAGCTCAAGGAAAAGGGCGTGAAGGCCTATACATTGGAGATTGTCTCCAAAGAGAACGTCAAGGATGCCAAGGTCGTAGGAAGCTGCGACGGCGGGACCAAGAAGATCATTTACAAGCGACAGTAGAGGACGGAACTCAACCCGGTTTCGGCATCAGTATCACCCCGGACGTCGTGTCCGGGCACTCCTGCGGCATGCTCCGCCCCGTCAGCGCGCCTCACCGCCCTCTGCGCACGGTACCCGCGGTGCGAGCGTGGGGAATATTTCGAATCCTGGCTGGGGAACCCACGGGAACTCCAATCCAGGCCCACCCGCGGCGGATCTGGCGTCCAACTCCCCATCTCCTTCCGTTGGCAGGTTCTAGCGGCTCGATCTCTCATCTTGTAGTACACTCTCCGGCACTTTCACCTTCGTGACTGAGGCGGAAATATGACGGACTACACGCGCGTCGCCCGGAAGATCACGCTGGTCTTGTTCCTGTCCCAGGGCCTCAGCTCTGCCGGGTTCATCGCCGCCTTCACGGTCAACGCCCTCGTCGCCGTGGACCTGACGGGGCGCACGGCCATGGCCGGTGTGCCCGGCGCCCTCTACGTGCTGGGGCAGGCATGCGGCGCCGCGGTCTGGGGTTTCAGTATGGAGTGGATCGGCCGTCGGCGGGCCCTCGCGTTTGGCCAGGTCATCGGGGTCCTCGGATCGGCGATCGCCATGGCCGCCGTGGTGGAGCGCTCCTTTTTCTTTTTCCTGATCGGCCTCCTCTTGGTGGGAGTGGCCAGGTCGGCCGTCGACCTGGGTCGCTTTGCCGCGGCGGAGGTCCACCTGCCGGCGGAGCGCGGGCGGGCCATCGCAAAGGTTGTGTTGGGGAGCACGGTCGGTGCCATCTTCGGTCCGCTGCTGGTGGGCCCCACGGGACAATTGGCGCTGGGGGCCGGGTTCGCGGAGCTGGCGGGACCGTACGGCGTTGGATGCGCCGTGCTCGCCGTGGCGGCCATGCTCATCTTTGCGGGCTTGAGGCCCGATCCTCGCGACATCGGGCGGGAGCTCGCTCGGATCCACCCGGAAACGGTTCCGTTTCAAGTGACCCGTTCTCTCGCGGAGATCCTGCGGCAACCGGGCGTCGTCGTGGCCATGGTCAGCGTGGTCTTTGCCCAGCTGGTGATGATGGTGCCCATGTCGATCACATCGGTGCACATGAAGGCCCACGAGCACCCGCTGACCGCCGTTTCGCTGGTGATCTCTGCCCACACCCTGGGGATGTTTGCCTTCTCGATTATCTCCGGGAGGCTGACCGACCGCTGGGGCAGAGGCCCCGTGATCATCCTCGGATCAGCGGTGCTGATCCTCTCCTGCTTGCTGGCGGCGCCTTCCATAAACCTCCTGCCGCTGGTGGCTGCGCTGTTCCTCCTGGGACTCGGCTGGAACTTTGCCTACGTGGCCGGCTCCACCTTGCTTGCCGATCAGCTCTCCCCTCCGGAGCGCGCGAAAACCCAGGGGTGCAACGACCTGCTCCTGAACCTGGCCTCGGCCGTCAGCCAGGTCGGGAGCGGGGTGGTCTATGCCAGCGGGGGCTTCGGGGTTATGGGGCTGGCCGCCGCCGCGGCGGCGGTGGTGCCGCTGGCCCTGGCGATATGGTGGCACGTCGCGGGAAGCCATAAACCATAGGAAAGGAAGGGCGACATACGTATTCGGGACGGCTTTCAGGAGAAGGAACCCACAGGTTAAGATCGGCTTGAACCACGAGAGTGCTGGTTCGAGTCCCAAGCGGGAAACCCGCAACGACTCGAACGCGCTTCGCCGCTTCCATAACCTCTGCTCGACCAACCGTTGCGCCAGCTCGGTGACGTCTCTCGATTGACACACGGTACCCTGCTCGCTATGTTCCGGCCAAGCGACGTCCGGAGGGTAGGCAATACGGCTATGGCATCTGCTAGAGTCTTCCAATACTCCGCCAGTGCGAAGAAGGGCGTCGTCGCCCTCGCAATAGGTGCTGCCGTGCTCGTCGCCTATGCTCTAGCCGTGTGCCGGGGGAGCCTCTTCGAGCAGGCCGCGATGGTGCTCGGCATGGGGTCGCTCGTCGGCTTCCTACTCCTCCTGACATTCGGTACGCGGGTGACGCTGGACGACCGGGGTATCACGGCACACACACCCTTCTCGACGCGGACATTGCGGTGGAGCGAGGTGGATGACTTTGTCGCGTCGGACCGCCTGCTGCTGCTGACGGGGAAGAGTGGGGCTCCGCGCCTCTGTTTTCACTGGCTGGAGCGCCGGTACGGCCTGGCGCTCGAGCCGCAAGAGGAGTTGTGGGAGGAGGTTCGGCGCTGGGCTCTCCCCCCGCTTCTCGCGCGCTGGGCGCAGGTGTCGCTCCAGACGCACCGCACCTATCTGCCGGCGCCCTTCGGGCTTGGACAGGCGGTGCTGTATGCGCTCCCCGTGGGATATGTCCTGCTTTTTCTCTACCTCCTGTGGCCCTTCGCGGCCACGGTCCGCGAGGCGGGACTTCAGATAGAGATGGCCCTGCTGTTGGTCGGCGCGGTCCTCCCCGTGGCCAGCCTCTTTTGGCGCGACGTCCGGCGGGCGAGGCGACCGTTTCATCTCGAGCCAGGCGGCGTGAGGGAGGGCACAGGGCGGACGAACTACCTCCCGTGGACCGCGATTACCCGCATCGTCACGCGCGAGCCCGCCCTGTTTGGCTACGGGTCGGTGACCGTGGTGGCCGCCAACGGCCGCCAGATCAAGATTCGGCGCTCCATTGCCCGGTGCGGAGAGTTGCTCTACCTAATCACGAGCCGGACCCAGGCTGTCGCGGTGGAGTCGTTTGAGTGCTAGGCCTGGGCCCCGATCTCATCGGATCGAGTCCTCGGTGAGCACGATCTCCGAGACTGGCGAAGGTTCCATAGTGACGGGATGGCTCGGAATCCTTCTGGGTGGCGATACGATCGTCGATGGGGAGGGTATGCACGCGTCCAAGTAGGACGCCTATGCCAAACTGGTGGCAGAGTAAGCTGGGGTAGAGTAGCGGGGCTGACAGCTCGCGTCCTCGGACGGCGGTCCACGCCGACGCCCTGCGTGGGTGTCACCCAGCACCGTACGTGGAGGAGAGATGATCACCGACGACCCCTCCCTCACCTTCACTCGCATGCACGCCCGCTGGGTGATCGGGCTGCTGATCGCCGGTTTCGTGGGACCCCTCGTCGTCGGCGCGCTGGTGTGGCCGGAAGGGCTGCAGGCCGAGGGACCGACGGTCGCGGGGGCGATTCTCGGGTGCGTCTCGTATGCTCTGATCGGGGTGACCCTGTGGGGTGTGCTCCGACGGACCGGCGTGGGTGGCCCCGTATTGGGCGTGATGCCACGGCAATCTGAAGCCTGGCGCTACGCGGCGCTCGCGGTCCCCATGGCCGGACTGGCCTTCGCCGGGGCCTACCTCCTGTTCTTCTCACTGTCGTACGTGGTGCCGCGACTGGTGACGTGGTGGCTGCTCACGATACCTCCAACGTTCCTGTGGCGCGGCGGCCTGGATGCAGCGCTCGGCAACGCGGCCAGCATGCTGACCCTCGTCGTCCTCGCCCCGGTGGTGGAAGAACTGGTCTTCCGCGGGTTCTTGCTGAATCGGTGGGTGGCCAAGTACGGGACACGCGTCGGGATCTGGCTCTCCGCCGGGTGTTTTGCGCTCCTGCATATCGAGATCCTCGGGGCCGTGGTGTTTGCGGTGATTCTGAGCCTCGTGTACCTGCGGACCCGCTCACTCGCGGGCCCCATCCTCGTGCATATGAGCAACAATGCGCTGGTGGGCGTGTTGGCGTTGGCCGACGGGTTCCTGTCTGGTGGGGAACCACCCCAGACGCTCCCGGAGTTCCAATCCACCTGGTGGCTGGGGGTGCTCGGCGGCGTGATCGGCGTCCCGTGGGCGCTGTGGTACTACCGGACGCACTTGAAAGCCAAGCCCACGATGCCGGAAGGCTCAGCCCCTTTGGTGGAGCACGTGAGGGGAGGCGAACCACAGTGACGCCCCACGGGTGTTGACCGGTCTGTTCATCACGCGGCACGCGCAATCCGCGAGAACGGTACCCGATACCACGTAGCGGTTAACTATGGGATTCGCTTGAGGGGTGTTTGAAGTTCTCGGCAGCGATAAGGTAGGTGAGGTGGTCGCGACGGTGGGACGCTCGGGGACGGACCGATACAACCGGTGCGGCGGGTCGGGACGCACGGGACCGGGCGCCGGGCGACGTCGCAGAGTCGATCCCGTGCCACACCGAATTCGGGTACTTACAGGAGAGGATGGGGCCGGCACCTTTTCATTGCTTAATTCAGGGCACCGGAAGCGCACATGCCCGCTGATCAAGAGGCCACCATTCCCGTTGAGGTGTCACCCTAGCCCCCGGGTTGGGATAACCCCTCTTTACGGGGTCGACGAATTAGTGTATATACGATAATATGTTCTCGTGGGACGTCAGGAAAGCGCAGGTCAACTGCGAGAAGCACGGAGTGGCATTTGAGGAGGCGGCAACGGTTTTCGCCGATCCGGCGGGTCTCGATTGGGAGGATCGGGCACACTCCCGACAAGAACAGCGTTACAAGCGTCTCGGAATGTCGGTGACCGGCCGGATTCTGCTCATCGTCTACACGGTAAGGAGGATGTCCCATGGCCACGAAACGATCCGCGTCATCAGCGCGCGCCACGCCTCACGTAGAGAACGCAAGGCCTATGCCCGATAGCCGCATTGACTTCAGCGACATTCCGGAGTCGTCGGACGAGGAACTGCGGCGCGCGCGCCGCGTGGGCCGACCCACGACGGGCCGGGCGAAGCAGCTCATCGCGATCCGCATGGACCCGCGCCTCCTCGCGGAACTCCGCCGCTTGGCCGCGCGGCAGCGTAAGCCGTACCAGACGCTCGTACACGAACTGCTAGAGGCGGCCGTAAAGCGCGCCGCATAGGTTCAATCACCTCGCGAAGCCGCACGGCTAAAGGGCCTTCTCTCCCTCCAACGCCCACACGTAGTTCCGGTGGGGACCTGCCAGGAACTCGAATCCGCACGCTATCCAGAGAGTCCGCCATGCGCTCGCGTTCTGGCAGGCCTCCGCGCTTGACACTGGGCCGGCCGTTTGTCCGGCTTCGTTCTGACCCTCTCGTCATGTAACGCGAACTGGCCGAGCGCCGTGCGGCCGGACGCTCTCTCGGACCACCCGCCCGAGTTCACCGATTTTTCGCTGCGATTTCTCCGCTGGTTCACACCGGCTTCCCAGTCGAAGCACATATTCCCGGGTGACTGAAGGCTGACAGGTTGGCCGTGCAATCTTGCTCTGACAATGGGCGTGGCGTCATGGGCGTTAGGCGTCCTCTGAGCCCGAAATTTCCACCACCAAGTCACCAAGGTACCACAAGACCGCGAAGGGCAAGGGTCTTCCCAAGACGCCACAGGGCGAAATCTGTCCCACCCTGTTGGTGCATCCCTAAGCCCCGAAGCGCGATATTATTCAGCGTTTCTGTGGTGTCTTTGTGCCTTGGTGGTGAGACTGAAATGTTTGGGGTGGGAGGAGAAACAAATGACGCGGCTGCGCTGGATGCTGACATGGCCCCTGGGAGTATTTGTGCTGCTCGTGGCCGGGTGTACCCCTCTCTCCAGCCGCTCCGGCCCACCCGCACTGGAGCCGGCGGCTGTATTCGAGCAGAGAACCGATTTTGCGACTGGCAAGAATCCTTGGGCTATTGCCCTGGCGGATCTGAATCGCGATGGCGCGCTCGATCTCGTGGTGGTGAATCAAACCGCCAAGAGCGGATCCGTCCTGCTGGGGAACGGGGACGGGACGTTTGGACCGCGGACTGATTTCGTCACCGGTCGCGGTCCTGTCGCTCTTGCGCTCGCCGACCTCAACGGCGACGGCATACTCGACCTCGCGGTGGCGAACATCGTCAACACGGTCTCCATCCTCTTGGGGAACGGGGACGGGACGTTTGACCCAAAGACAGATTTCCTGACCCGAGACGAGCCGTGGGCCCTCGCCCTCGCGGATCTCAACGGCGACGGCACACCCGACCTCGTGGTGGCGAACGACCGCGCCGGTACCGTCTCCGTCCTGCTCGGGAAGGGGGATGGGACCTTCGGCCCGAGGAAGGAGTTTCTCACCGGTCCGGCTCCCCGTGCTCTTGCCCTCGCCGACCTCAACGGCGACGGCGTACTCGACCTCGCCGTCGTGAATGTCGGTGCCGCCACGGTCTCCGTTCTTCTTGGACGCGGCGACGGCACCTTCGGCCTCAAGGGTGACGTCGGGACGGGTAGAACCCCCGTCGCCCTCGCGCTCGCCGACGTGAATCACGATGGCGCGCTCGACCTGATGACGGTGAATATCGGCGCGGATACCGTCTCGGTCCTCCTGGGAAACGGGGATGGAACCTTCAACCCCAAGACGGACTTCCCAACGGGTAACGATCCCCGCGCCTTGGCGCTCGCCGATCTCAATCGCGACGGCCGGCTCGACGTGGTCGTGGCGAACACGGGCGCGAACACGATCTCCATCCTCCTCGGAAACGGCGACGGGACCTTTCGTCCAAAGGCCGACGTCGTCACCGGGAAGGCGCCCCACGCCGTCGCCCTGGCCGACCTCAACGACGACGCTGGAATAGACGTCGTTGTGGGAAACTGGTGGTCGCACAGCGTATCCGTCTTCCTCAACACCGCCCCGACGCGCACCGTCACGATGACTGGGAGAGAATAGGACGCCGTGCTTTTTGCCTCAACGGGAAATCCGTCCCGTCTTCCACGCCGAATCCAACGACGGAACGGGCGTCAGGCCACAGGCGACGGCCTCCGCTGGCGCACTCTTTATGGGCTGGCTATAACCGAGGGCTGCCGAACGCGGGCACCCCAGCGAGTCTTGTTGTTCAGTTCTCACGCCACCTCTGAAAAAGGTGCCGGACAACACCTCGCGGTTAGCTCTTGGATTCGCTCGTAATTGGTGTCCGGGACCGTTTGTTGTGGCGGTAACCACGACCGGCGCGTGCGCGCGACCATGTGGCCAATCCACGGCCGCGTTTTCCCGTTGCGTCGGGTGGGGACCTTCGATAGGGTATCCCGCGCCGATCGCGGCACCAGGCGAGCGCGCCCGGAGGGACGCGGACCCCGGAGAGTCACTGGTGCGCTGGGGCGTTGCCATCGCTCGGGTCCGTCCTACCTCACCGCCGATGGGACGCCCGATCGGGGTGTCTGCGCCCGTGACCCGCCGCGTTCGCAGTGACCGAGGGGCAGCCTATGTCAGTGTCCGTCCAATGGCGTATCGCAGGGCTCGTCGCGCTCTACGCCATCCTCGCGGCGCTCTGGATCTACCTGTCCGACGGCGTGGTCGCCCTCCTGGCGCCCACGCCCGCCCGCCTGACCCAACTGCAGACGGTCAAGGGTTGGGCCTTCGTCGGCGTTACAGCCGCCCTGTTCGGGCTAATCCTGCGGCACGAGATGCGGGCGCGGATGGCCCGCGAGGACGCCCTCCGGGATAGCGAGGAGACCTATCGGACCCTCGTCGAGGTGGAATCCGACGCCCTCTTCCTCATCGACGACGCGACCGATAAGATTCTCACCGCCAACCCCGCCGCCGCTGCACTCTACGGGTACCCTTCGGCCGAACTCCTCGGCCTCCGCAGCACCGACCTGTCGGCCGAGCCTGCGGAGACCGCGCGCATCACCCCCGGTACTCCCCCGGCCCCTGCCGGTATCGTCCGCATCCCCCGCCGGTCCCACAGGAAGCGGGACGGGACCGTGTTTCCCGTGGAGATCACCGGGCGCTTCTTCACCTGGCGCGGCCGCCCCGTGCACCTCGTCGCCGTCCGTGACATCACGGACCGGCAGCAGGCCGAGGCCACGCTCGTCCGGTACCGACTTCTCGCCGAGCAGGCGCGCGACATCGTCCTGTTCGTGCGGCGGGATGGCCGGATCCTCGAGGCCAATCAGGCGGCGGTCCAGGCGTACGGGTACACGGCCGCGGAGTTCGGGGCGCTGCACATCCAGGATCTCCGCGCCCCGGAGACCCAAGGGCTCACGGCCGGACAGATGGCGCAGGCGGACGCCGTGGGACTCCTCTTCGAGACGGTCCACCGCCGGAAGGACGGGACGACGTTCCCGGTCGAGGTGAGCTCCCGCGGGGCGGATCTGGGTGGGGACCGGGTCCTCTTGAGCATCATCCGCGACATCACGGACCGCCAGCGGGTAGCGCACGCGCTGGCCACCCGCTCCCGCCAACTGGAAGCCGTCCAGGCCATCACCGCGGAGATCACGCGCGAGCTGGATCTCGAGGCGCTGCTCGCGCTGATCCAGCACCGGGCGATCGCGTTGGTCGGGGGGACCGGCGGCTCACTTTACCTCTGGGACGAGGAGGGGCAGGTGCTGATCCCGCAGGTCTGGGACGGCATTCCCGATGTAGTTGGGTCTCTGCCGGTGCGA
>Ga0316622_100000478_pt1 | contig 23288 bp, 20 predicted proteins | sample OWC_Aug_OW2_C1_D_FD_207646 | JGI IMG/M metagenome (GOLD analysis project Ga0316622, IMG submission 207646) | Wetland soil microbial communities from Old Woman Creek delta, Ohio, United States - OWC_Aug_OW2_C1_D5_C | ecosystem: Environmental > Terrestrial > Soil > Wetlands | place: USA: Ohio... | reverse complement strand
TTCTTCTCCTTCTCGACGTAGTCGTCGACCTTGTCGAAGGCGTCGCGGATCATCTTCTTGCTGCGCGCGTCGGCGCGGAACTCGACCTTCAGGTAGGCGGCCTCGCCGAGCAGCATCTGCGCGCGCTCCTCGCCCTGCGGCCGCACGACGATGGCCTGGCCCGGAACGCCGGTGCCGGCCGGGTAGAGGCCCAGCGTGGTGACCCCGCGCTCGAGCAGATCGCGGTAGAGCGGGTCGAGCGGGTAGAGCTCGCGCGTCGGCACGAGCTGCGGCTCGAAGCCCGACGCGCCGCGCCCCTCCAGGCCCATGCGCGAGTAGGGGTGCACCAGGCCGGGCATCACGGTCCACTCCGGCCGGTCGAGCACCGGGATGCCGCGCTCTACCGGCAGGTCCTGGCCGATGGCCGCGATCTTGCCGTCCTCGACCAGGAGCACGGCGTGCTCGATCGTCCCGTTGGCGATCGTCTCCGCGCGGCCGACGCGGATGGCCAGCAGGTCGCCCTGGCCGCGGCCCGCGGCGGGCAGCGCAGCCGCGCCCGCGGCCAGTGCGAAGAGCGGCACCCTCGAGAGCATGTGTCGTCCCATGGTTGCGTCCATTCTCGCGCCCGCGCTAGAAGCGCTGTCCGTCGCGCAGGCGGTCGTACTCGATCTGTCCGTCGATCAGGACCAGCTCGGCGCGCGTGCGCGGGTCGAGCGGGTTGCCGTCGAACACGGCGATGTCGGCGTCCTTGCCGGCCTCCAGGCTGCCCAGGCGGCCGTCGATGCCGAAGGCACGCGCGGGGTGGATGGTCAGGGCGCGCAGCGCCAGGTAGTCGGAGAGCCCAAAGCGCGCTGCCATGGCGCCTTGCAGTGCGAGCTCCTCCTGCGGCATGACCGGGGCGTCGGTGTTGAGCGAGATCAGCTGGGCCCCGGCCTCGACGTACTCGTCGGTGAACCCGATCATGCGGCCCTCGCGCGAGGGGCCGTAGTCGAACGTGCGCGGCCCGTTGTTGACCGGGATGCCGGTCTGGGCCACGAAGGCGCGCGCCTTCCAGCCGTCGAAGCAGCCGTGCGAGAGCACCGAGCGCGTGTCGTAGGTGCGCCGCCACATGCGCGCGGTGTTGGCCACGCCCTCGGAGCCTGCGGTGTGGATCAGGACCGGCAGCTCCTTGGTGTGCACGCGTTCGAGGTTCTCCAGGGCGAGCTCGAAACGGCCCTGCTCCAGCGCGGCCCGGGCGCGGTCGTTGGCGTCGCGCAGTATCCAGGCCAGCGCCGCGCGCGATGCGCCGAAGTCGCCTGCGCCGCGCTGTGGGTTGGAGTCCTGGGCCACCTTGAGCCCGCCCGGGTCGGCGAAGACGGCCGCCTCGTAGGTGCTGTCGACCTTGGTCTTGTAGAGCACTCCGAAGCCCGACATGCTCGTGCCGCTGCCGGGGATGCCGAACAGGGTGGTCACGCCGGCGGCGCAGGCGCGCGCCACCTCGGGATTGCCCGGGCGCACCGTGGGCGCCACGCGGAACTCGGCGTTGATCGGCAGCACCATGTCGTTGATGTCGCCCCAGCCGCCGGTCTGAACGTGGCTGTGCAGGTCGATCAGGCCTGGCGTGATCCAGGCCGAGAGGAACTCCAGGCGCTCGAAGCCCTCGGGCGTCGGCCGGACGGGTCCGACCGCGGCGATACGGCCGTCGCGCACCACGACCATGCCCGGCGCCAGGATCGTGTCCGCCTGGTCCAGGACGAAGACCTTGGCCCCGACCACGACGCAGCCGCGCTCGCCCGCGCCCAGCGGACGCAGCGCTTCGTCCAGGTCGCCCAGGCTGCCGGCCGCCGCGGCGCCCGCCTCCGGCGTGGTCCGGCAGGCCGCCAGAACCAGCGCTGCGAGCGCCGCGGCTGCAACGCGCTGCTGGGGGCGGGTCACCACAGGCGCGGGCCCTCCGTGCCGTCCGGCGCCCGGTAGACCAGCTGCCCCTCGATGTAGACGCGCTCGATGCCATGGCGCGGATCGGCCGGGTCGCCTGAGAGCACGATCACGTCGGCATCCTTGCCCGGCTCCAGGCTGCCGACGCGGTCGGCGATGCCCGCCACCAGGGCCGGCACGATGGTCAGCCCGCGCAGGTGGTCCATGTGCGAGGCGTCGAAGCCGTAGCGCACGCCCATGGCGGCTTGCAGCGGCAGCTCCTCGCCCGGGACGACCGGCGCGTCGGTGTTGAAACCGACCCGCTCGAGACCCTTGCGCTTGTACTCGCCCGGTACGCTCAGGATGGCGCCGTCGGTGTCCGAGCGCGGGCTCTCGAACGTGTCGATGATGCGCGGCCCGCAGATCGCCGCCACGCCCATGCGTTGGGCGAAGGGCGCCAGCTTGTGCGCGGCCCACTCACCGTGGTCGATGTACACGTCGATCCCCAGCTCGCCCTTGAGGATGCGGATCGTGTTCATCACCAGCTGGTAGACCTGCGTGTGGGTCGAGACCTGGGTCGACCCGTCGACCAACGCCTCGAACACCTCGTACTGGATGTCGACCGTGTCGCGCGGTCGTCCGTCGTCCTCCTGGATGCGCGCTCGGGCGTGTGCCAGTCCCTTGCGCACGGCCGTGCGGATGTGGAAGTTCATCATCGCGCGGCCCATGCCGTAGCCCCAGCGCGTGGGGTTGTCGCCCTGGGCGATCTTGAGCGAGCCCGGGTCGCGCAGGCGCATCTGCTCGAAGGTGTCGAGCCCGGTCTTGAGCAGGATGCCCTGCCCGCCGATGTTGGTGCCTGAGCCGGGGATGAACAGGATCGTGGTGATCCCGGCCTGGACGTCCTTCTCGATCGCGGGGTTGTGCGGCACCACCGCGGTCGAGACGCGCAGGCCCTCGTTGGTCTGGTAGACCATGTCGTTGATGTCGCCCGTGCCCCCGATGTGGGTGTGCAGGTCGATCATCCCCGGCATCAGCCAGCGTGCGCCCAGGTCGACCACCTCGTAGCCGGCAGGGATCTCCGTGCTGCGGCGCGGGCCGAGCGCCTCGATGCGCCCGTCGCGCACGAGCAGCACCGCGTTGTCGACCACGCCGCGCCCATCCAGGGTGGCGGACAGGATCTTGGCGGCGATCAGCGCCAGGCCCGGCCCGCCGACCTCTCCCGCACGCGGCGTTGCGGCGTCTTGCTCCCCCCCCCCAAGGGGCGAGCTGGCGAGCAGGGCGAGCATCAGCGCGGGCAGCATGGGTCAGAAGCGGCGTGTTCCGTGCACCGCGTCGTAGGCCACGCGCCCCTCGACGTAGACGCAGTCGACCGCCGTGCGCGGGTCGGAGGGGTCGCCGGTCAGCACGACGATATCGGCCTGCTTTCCGGGCTCGAGGCTTCCCAGGCGGTCGGAGATCCCCCCGACGACGGCCGGCACGATGGTCAGCCCGCGCACGTTGTCCACGTTGCGGATCTGCATGCCGTAGCGCACGCCCAGGGCCGACTGCAGCGAGAGTTCCTCCTCGGGCAGCACCGGCGCGTCGGTGTTGAAGCCGATCAGGGGCTGGCCGCCCTCCTGCCAGCCTGCTGCCAGGCCCTGGACGCGGTCGAAGGTCGGCAGCGCCCCGACCCAGCTGCCCATGCGCGAGGTGTCGATCGAGCGCGGACCGATGATCGCCGGCACCTTCATCTGGGTCGCCACCGGAGCGGCGGCCCAGCCGCCGATCTCGCTGTGGTCGGTGAAGACGTTCAGGCCGAACTCACCTTTGATCATGGTGATCGTCATCAGGACCACCTGATAGACCTGGGTGTGGACCGAGATCTCGACTTCCTGCGAGGCGAGCTCGCGGAACAGCTCCCACTGGATGTCCTTCTCGGGCTTGGGCCCCTTGCCCGCCTCCCAGTCGCGCCAGGCCTCGGCGTAGGCGAGCCCGCGCTTGAACATCGTTCTGAGATGGTAGTTCTCGATCGTCTTGCCGACCCCGATGGCCCAGCGCTCGGGGTTGCCCCACTGCGCCACCTTGAGCGAGCCCGGCACGTCGACGGCGATCTCCTCGAACTTGCCCGGCGCGGTCTTCATCAGGATCCCCTGGCCGCCGGAGTTGGTGCCCGAGCCGGGGATGTACAGGATCGTGGTGACCCCGCCGGCGATGGCGCGCTGCAGGTCGGGGTTGTCGGGCACGACCGAGGCCTGCACGCGCAGCTCGGGGTTGGTCAGGTAGACCATGTCGTTGATGTCGAACGTGCCGCCGATGTGGCTGTGCAGGTCGATCATCCCGGGCATCACCCAGCGCGCGCCGAGGTCGCGCACCTCGTAACCGGCCGGGATCTGGGTCGCGCTGCGCGGCCCGACAGCCTCGATGCGGCCGTCGCGCACCAGCACGACGGCGTTGTCGACCACTTGCGGCCCCTCGAAGGGCATGACCAGGGCCTTGCGCGCAACCAGGGCCAGGCCGGCCGCGCCGGGCATGCCCGCCGTGGGGGGCTCGCCCCCAGGGAAAGCGGCGAGAGACAGGGTGAGCGTCGCGCAGGCCGCCGTCCGCAGGGCAGCGTGGCACAGGGAGCGACTGTGGTAGGAGTTCATGATTGGGTGGGGCCGCGCAGCTGGTTGCAGCGGCGGCTCAGTGGACCTCCTTGCCGGCGACCCAGGCGCGCAGCACGCTGGTGCGCGGGTCGAGCGGCGGACCGTCCAGCAGGAGCAGATCGCCGTCGCGGCCGGCAGCCAACAGGCCAACCCGGTCCTCGATGACGAACATGCGCGCCACGCCGGCGCACAGCGCGCGCAAGGCGCCACCGGGGCTGAGGCCCATGGAGATGGCGTAGGAGGCCTGCAGTGGGAGCTCGGCGGCACCTTCCTCGGCATTGCTCTGGAAGGCGATCGGTATGCCGTGCTGTTCGAGCACGGCGAAGCGGTTCTGCACACTCTCCAGGCCGCCGCGCGGCGTGCCGTCGAGCACCTGCTGGCTGAGCAGCACACCGGCCACGCGGCCGGCGATCTGGCCGGCCATGCGCCAGGCGTCCTCGGCGCCGTACAGCACGGGCCGGATGCCGGCGCGCTCGAAGGCCTCGACGCACTCGCGGATCTCTTCGCGCCGGTCCACCTGCACGACCACGGCAGCCTGGCCGTGGATCGCGCGCCGCAGCGGCTCGAGCTTCTCGTCGCGCCCCGGGGCCTTGGGCTTGTCCTTGGGCTCGGGCACCTCCTGCTTCTTCTCGCGGCGCTTCTCGCTGCGCGCCGCGCGCGGGAGTTCGGTCGAGGTGCGCTTGGCCTTCAGCTCGACTCGGGCCGCTCCGAGCACGAGCTCACCCTCGAGCTCGCCCTTGACGGGCTTGCCACGCAGTGAGACCTCTCCGCGGCTGCCCAGGCCCGCCACGGAAACCTCCCCTTCGGCGAAGGTGCCGGCGAGTTCGATCAAGGTCTCGCTGACCGCGTCGCAGCGCAGCGAGCCGACGACGCGGGAGCCATCGCGCTCCAGGCGCAGGCGCAGGTGCGAGGGGTCGGTCCAGGGCGGCACGACCACGTCGCTCTCCCAGATACCCGCGAAGGGGTCGACCTCCGGCTCGTCATCCTTCTTCTTGGACTTCGCGCCCTCCTTGCCTTCCTTGGCCCCGGAGTCCTTGTCCTCGGCCTTCTTCTCGTCGGACTTCTTCTCGTCAGCCTGCTTGTTCTCCGCCTGCCCGCTCGCACCCTCCTGCTTCTCGCCCTCCGCGGCCTGCTCCGCCGGCGCGGCCGGAGCGTGCGGCTTGGCCTCCCACTCGGCCAGGGCCTTCTCGTACTCGATCCACTTCTGGTCGTATTCGACCGCCTTGGAGAGCAGCTCCTTGACGTCCTTGCCCGAGTCGACACGGTTGCGGTCGGTCCACAGCAGGCGCAGCGCCACTGGGTCGTCCACGACCATGCGCTCCAGATCCTCGGCGGCGGGCTTGTAGGCCATCATCGGCGTTCCGCTCTTGGTGTCGCCCCGCGGCGCGAGCACCACGGTGGTCACGCCGGCCTTGGCGACGCGCCGGTCGAGGTGGTCGGCGGGAGCGACGATGCGCGCGAGCTTGAAGTCGGTCGAGGGAGCCTTGCCGGAGCCCTCGAGGCCGAGGTAACCGGTGGCGTCGATCATGCCCGGCATGGCCGCAGGCCCGCGCACGACGACGGCTCCGAGCGGGTGACCCACGCGGCGGCCGACCTCGGCGATCCGGCCGTCGACGATCAGGACCTGGCCGGGTGCCAGCACGGTGCCGTCCCCGATGTGGAGCTCGTCGACCTCGATCACCACGGCACCCTGCTCAGCGGGCGCCTTCCAGACCGGCTCGCCCTCGATCCAGGTCGCGAGCACGCTGCTCGTCACCTCCAGCGGCGGGCCGTTCAGGACGACGAAGTCGGCGTCCTTGCCGGGGGCGAGGCTGCCCACCCGGTCCGCCGCGCCGATCAGCTCGGCCGCGGAAAGCGTCACCGCACGCAGTGCGTCGGCTTCCGACAGACCGCCGCGCGAGGCGAGGGCTGCTGCGAAGCGCAGGTCGCGCGGACGCAGCTCGTCCGGGGTGGCGAGCGCGAAAGGCACGCCGGCTTGGGCCAAGCGCGCGGCGACGTCGTAGCGCGGCCAGTGCGCGTCGCGCTCGCGCCCCAGGTCGCGCCCCGGGCGACCGGGGGCCACGTCGACCTGCAGGACGACCCTGGCCTTGGCGCGGGCCAGCTCGTCGACCAGCCCGCCGGCCTGCTCTGCGCCCTCGATCACCAGGGGCAGCTTCTCGGCCTGGGCCAGCCCCAGGAGCGCGCGGATCTCGGCCTCGGAACTGGCCTGCATGCGCCAGGGCAGCCCCGCGCGCAGCAGGGCCTGCAGCTCGGGTCCCGTGCGCTTGCCGTAGAGCTCGGAGTGATCGGCCTGGCCCCGGGCGAAGGCCAGCAGCTCGCGCAAGGCGACGATGGCCCCCATCAGCGATCCGGGCAGCTGCGGCTCGGCTCGCCCCAGGCCGACATCCACGGAGGCCGGGATGGGCACGTCCCAGTAACCCGGCACGCCGCGCGCATCGGCCTCGATCGAGCCCTGCACCGCAGCCGAGGCGGAGACCACACGTTGCTGCGGGTCGTTCCCGGCGAGCTTGATCACCGCGCCCTGACCGGCGATCAGCCGGCCCTGGGCAGGTGAGATGTAGGCCGTGGTGACACCCCCGGCGAGGTCGGGGGCGTAGCCCTGGCTGAACGGGTCGAAGTTGTCGACGGCGCGGACGGCCGCGTCGGCGGTGCGCGCCGAGGGCTCACCCAGGCCGAACGGCGAGCGCGCCGCGACCAATCCAGGCACGATCACGGCATCCGCGCCGTAGTCGACCACCTGCGCGTCCGGCGGAGCGAGGAGGTCGAGGCCGGCGGCGACGAGACGGCCGTCGCGGACGATCAGGGTCGCGCGACCCGCGAGCACTTCTCCGCCCTCGACGAGGTGGATCGTCCCGGCACGGACGACCAGGGTGCTCCCAGCCGACGCGGAGGCGCTCGGCGGGGAGGCGGCAAAGGCGGCGACGCCCGCGCAGGCGAGCCCGCCACAGAGGAGCGCGCGCTTCACTTCGGTTCCCCTCCCTGCTGCTTCTCGTCGGGCTTCTTCTGCTCAGGCTTGTCCTCGGGCTTCTTCTCGTCCTTCTTCTCGCCCTGCTCGCCGTCCGTCTTCTTGACCTCGCCCGCCTCATGGGTGTGCGGCAGGAGTTCTTCGCAGCACACCGGGCCGCGCTCGAGGCTCGCGCCCATCGCCATCGTGCCGGGAGGCGTCTGGCCTTCGAGCAGGTGCTGGATGCGGATGTCGGTCGAGCGGTCGTAGACCGGCCGGCCCTCGATCACCACGCGCTCGACCCACGATGTGACCGCCAGCGGGTCGCCCGAGAGCAGCAGCACGTTGCCGTCCTTGCCGACCTCCAGGCTGCCGACGCGCTTGCCCAGCCCGAGGATCTCGGCCGGGACGATGGTCACCGCGGCGAGGGCCTTGGCGCGCGGCAGGCCTTGCCCCACACACAGGGCGGCCTGGTACCACAGCGACTGGCTCGAGGGGTTCTCCGAGGACAGGGCGAAACGCACCCCACGACGATCCAGCTCGCCCGGGACGAAGGTCTCGCGCAGCTCACCCGTGATCACGTCGCGCTCGGAGAACATCACGTCGCCTTCCCAGATCGCCGGCACGCCCGCCTCGGCGATGCGATCGGCGGCCTTCCAGGAATCGCCGTCGAGCAGGAGCGCGGTCTGGGCCAGGAAGCCGTTCTCGCGCGCGATCGCGAGCGCGTGGACCACGTCCATGGCCCGGCCGCAGTAGAAGAAGGCCCGCATGCGCCCCTCGACCAGCGTGAGCAGCGGCGCCTGCTTCTCGTCGATCTCTCCGCGCGGCACGCGTTCCAGGCCCTCCACCTTCCAGGCCGAGCCCTCCATGGCGCGGCCCTTGGCGGCCTCGCCCTCCAGCTCACGGCCCTGGAACAGAGCCTCGCGCCGCGACTGGTCGCTGCCGTCCTTCTTCTGTTGGACCAGGTCCTCGAGATAGCGCCGCAGGTCGCCGAAGGCCTGGCGCAGCGTCTGGACCTGTGTGGCGCTGGAGTTGCCGCGCTTGGGCGTGGCCGAGAGCTTCAGGCCCGCATCGGTCGAGACCAGCATCTCCTCGACCGTCATGCCGGTGGGCTTGACGATCAGGCCCTGGCCCGCGATCACGGTCTGGTTGCCCTGCTGGACGTTGATCGTGGTCATGCCCCAGCGCAGGGCGTCCTCGAAGAAGAACGCGACCGGGTCGACCGAGTCCGAGATCTGCAGGAACGGCACGATGTCGATGTTCTCGTTGGGGCGGTCGATCCCGTTGGAGGTGTGGGCCTCCACGAAGCCGGGGAAGGCCACCCATTGCGGCGCGTCGATCACCTCGGCGTCCCAGGGAATCTCCGTGTCCGCGCCGCCGACCGCGCTGATGCGCCCGTCCACGATCACGATCACGCCGTCCTCGATCGCCGGGGCGCCCGGCTTGGTCAGGATCTTCCCGGCCTTGATCGCGAGCTTGCCGCTCTGCGGGGCGGCGGTCGCGGCCGTCGCCAGGAGGGCCGTGCACAGGGCCAGGGGCGCCGCGCGCGACACAAGACGACGCACGGTAGGGAGCTTGCTGGAAGGGGTCATGGGTCGGGAGCGTTTCACGGGGGTATCGCGCTAGTCGGCCTGCTCGGCGCCTGCGCGGGGATCCAGGACGATGCGTCCGTCGATCAGGACGCCGATCACGGCCGACGAGGCCTCGAAGGGCTCGCCGCTCCAGAGCACCAGGTCGGCGTCCTTGCCGACCTCCAGGCTGCCGACCCGCTCGTCGACGCCGATCAGGCGCGCGGGGGTGATCGTCACCGCCGCGAGCGCCGCCGCGAAGGAGAGTCCGCCGCGCATGGCCCAGCCGGCCTGGCGGCAGAGCGAGTTGCCCGCGCTGGTGTTGCCATGGGCCGACAGCGCCAGGGGCACGCCCAGATCGGAGAGCAGCTTGGCGCTCCCGATCGTCATGAAGGCGTCCTCGCCGGTGCGCCCCAGCGGCGCGAAAGGCGGCAGCACGACGGCGACCCCCGAGCGCACCAGGAGCTGCGGCTCGCGCCAGGCCTCGGCCGCCGCGTCGATCACAAAGCGCGGCCGTCCCAGGCCCTCGCGCTCGATCTCCTCCTTGAGGAAGACCGCGGTGCGGATGTCCTGGGTGGTCCAGGCCTGGACCATGAAGGGCAGCTCGCCGTCGAGCACGCGCAGGAGCTCGGGGCTGCCCGGAAACGCGCGCTGCGCGTCCGCGCGGCTGGCGGCGGCGTCGTAGAAGGCCGCGCGGTGCTCCCACTCGACCCCCATGCGTGTCGTCGGCCGGCGCGAGTAGAGGTCCTCGGGGCGCCCGAAGGCGGGGTGGTTGCGGGTGCTCGGCTGGGCACCCATGGCGCCGCGCACGACGCGCTCGGGCGCGAGCTCGCGCGCCGCGCCGTCCGGCCCCCCCGCGGTCTTGACCGCCAGGCCCAGCCCGCCGATCACGTTGAAGTCAGGCGGGTTGACCAGCGCGGTCGTGACGCCGCTGCGCGCAACCGCCTTCCAGCGCTCGTCGAAGAGCTCGACCGCGTCGGACGCGCGCATGCCGGCGTTGACTTCGCGCGCGTGCTCGACACCGGTCCAGCCGGAGAGCAGCCGCACGGACAGGTCGACCATGCCGGGTGTGACCGCCGCCGCCCGCAGCGCACCCGCGGGGGCGCTGCCTCCGGGCGCGACGGCGGCGATCTTGCCCTCCTCCACGCGGATGACAGCCCCCTCGAGGAGGTCGCCAGCGGCGGTGTAGACCCTGTCGGCCCAAACGCTCCAGCTATTTCCCTCCAGCTCCTGCACGGCGACGGGCGCGAGCAGGCTCGACAGGATCAGTCCGAGGATCATCACTCGCCTCTCTGGTGGGCGCGCACGCCATCGACGAACACCGCGACAGGCCGACTGGAGAGGTCCAGCGGGTTGCCGCTCCACAGCACGAAGTCCGCGTCCAGGCCGCGCTCCAGCCGGCCGACACGGGTCTGGACGCCGGCCACCGCCGCCGCCCCGGAGGTCAGGGCGCTCCAGGCCGCAGCGGGGTCGAGACCGGCCCGCAGGCAGAGCGAGGCCGACAGACGCAGGCCGGCGGGGTGGCGCGTGGGCAACTCGAGCGCGAAGGCCAACGGCACGCGGGCGCGGCCGAGCGCGACGACCGAGTCGAGCTCGCGCTGGGCGACGCCGCTGGCGAAGGGGCCCACGACGACAGCCAGCTGCGCGGCGGCGATCGCCTCGGCCAGCTCGCCGGCACGGCGCGAGCCGCTCAGGGCGCCGCGCAGGCCGTGGCGTTCGGCGAGACCGAGCGCGCGCCGCACATCGTCGCGCGTGGGGGCCTCGATCAGCACCGCCACGCGAGCGGCGGCGGGGAGGGCGCCCTGGCCTGCGCCCAACAGGCGCTCGAGCTCGGTCATGGCCCCGCTGGGGCTGGTCGGATAACGGTTGGGGTCGAGCGCCTCCTCGGAGAGCGACAGCGCTAGCAGGCCTTCGGCGGAAAGCACCGTGCCGTGCGCGGTCTTGACCACCGCGCAGCGCCCGCCGGCCAGCGTGGTCGGCGCCGGCGTGAGCACCAGGGTCGTGATGCCTTCGGAGAGCGCCGCGGCGACGCCCTCGGCGCTGGCATCGAAGGCGTCGATCAAGCGGCCCGTGGCGAGCACCGAGCGCTTGGGCTCGCTGGTCTCGCCGTCCAGGCCGACGGCGCAGTCGAAGGCGATCAGGCCGGCGCTGATCACGCTGTCGTGCTCGATGCGCGGGGTGCCCAGCGGCACGTCGACGCCGCGGCCGGCGGCCTTGATCCGGCCGCCCTCGACGAGCAGCACGCCGTCCTCGATGCGCTGACCGTCGCCTAGCCACAGCTCGGCGGCGTGCACGGCGAAGGTGTCGGCGCCGCGCGCCAGCGGCAGCGGGCTGGCGCCGAGCGCGGCAAGGCTCGCCCAGAGCAACGCTTGAGTCATCGCGCTCACTCCTTGCGTTCGACGACGATGTCGCCGGCACAGACCACGTAGAGCACCCGCGTCGTCGTCGCGAGCGGGTCACCGCTGAGCACGAGCACGTCCGCCTGCTTGCCGCGCTCGAGGCTGCCAATGCGGTCGGCCACGTCGAGCACGCGCGCCGGGCGTGTCGTCAGGGCGGCCAAGGCAGCCTCGCGATCGAGGCCGTAGCCGACCGCCAGCGCAGCCAGCAACGGCAGCTCCCGCGTGCCCGAGGGAAAGGCTCCTCCGCTGCCGAGCAGGACCTCGACCCCGGCCTCCTCGAGGCGCGAGGCCAGCGCGGGATCGGCCTCGCTGTACTCGAGCGGTCGCGCGCTGCCGTTGAGGAGCAGGCGCCCCTGCGGCGCAGGCCACACGATCACCGGAATGCGGCGCTCGGCGAGATCCTCGGCCACCGCCAGGGCCTCGGTGGCGCCCGCGATGACCAGTCGCAGCCGGCCGAAGGACTGAGTGCCCTCGAGCAGACCGCGCAGCTCGGCGACACGATGCACCTCGACCACGAGCGGTAGCTCGCCGCTCACGCAGCGCGCCAGCACTTCCTTCTCGGCGTCGTAGCGCGGAGGCTTGGGACGGCGGTCCTCCTTGTACTTCTTCTCCTTGAACTCCTTGTCCTTCTCCTTGGCCTCCTGCTGCTCCTTCTCCCGGTCCTTCTGGGCCTTCTTGAAGCCCTCCTCGAGTTCCTTCTCCTTGGCGGTGATCGCCTTCTGCCACTCCTCGAGCTCGTAGCGGTACTCGATCTGGTCCTGCAGGTAGCTCTGGGCGTCGGAAAGCGCGCCGAGCAGGCGGTCCAGCTCGGCGAGGCGGTCGAACACGTCCTGGCCGCGTTCGCCGCGCGTGATGCCGACGCTGGCCGCCACGCAGCAGTTCTCGAGCAGCACGGCCTCGTCGGGCGGCAGGCCCGGGTGCGGGCGCACGCAAGCGCCGACCCCGCCCAGACGAGCGCGCGTGCCTGCTTGCAGGCGATAGGCGGTGATCCCGGCCTCGACCAGTTGCTGGCGCAGGCGCGGGTCGAGATAGGGGTCGATCCCGTCGACCGAGCGCGTGGCCGCGTTCGTGCGCTCGTCGCCAGCGGCCTCGGGTTCCAGCCCGAAGACCGACCATGGGTCGATGAATCCAGCGCAGGCCACCTCGCCGGTGATCTCGCGCGCCCCCTCCGGCGCGACCACATCGCTGCCGACGGCGATGATCCGGCCGTCGCGCACGAGCAGAGCCGCGTTGGACAGCTCCTCGCCAGGGCGGACGATCAGGCGCTGGGCGTGGATCCAGAGGACCTCGCCCTCCGCGTCTTCCTGCGGAGCACTCTCCTGCGGGCCGGCGGACGAGAGGGGGCTGGGAACGGGGGTCGACGACGCCAGGGCTGCGCGGGGCACGAGGCCCAGCGCGAGCCCGAGGGCAAGGCTCAGCACCTCTGTCGGCTCCAGGCTAGGGGACGGGACGGCCCACCGACGGCCCCGCGCAGGGGTCGCGGACGGGAGCTCGCACCGGGACTCGAGGCTCCGCCGACAGGGGTCGGCGGCGGGACCCGGAGGCAGGACCCGGCGCGATGCGGCCGCGAATCATAGGGGAACGGCCTTCGATCCCGCCAGTTCCCAGGAGACGATCCGGGACCCGCACACGGCTCCGACCTTTGCCTTACGCAGCGATTACGAGGAGCCCGCTCCAGGCAAGGACCGACGTCCAACGGATTCCCGGACAAATCCCGTTCGGTCTGCCGCGGGCTCCGGCTGGCGCACCGCATGGCGATGCCTGATCGGCGCACGCCCTCGCCATTCCTCCTGGAGCGCGAGTATTGGCAGGACCGGCTGGCGCGGATGGATTCGGTCCATCGTGGCCTGCTGATGATCCCACGTAGCGACTTGACGACCCCCTTTGCCGACGTGGTCGAGTGGCGCATGCGGGCCCACGACGGGGCCAGACTTTGGGGACTGCGGGCCTTGTCGCCTTTCCACCCCGAGCCTCGCGGGGTCTGCGTGCGGGAGGTCAGCGCGACCGAGCTGCCCGAGATCCGTCTGGAGACCGTCAGCGAGGGCTGGGCGGAGTTCGTGCTCCAGGTTCCCGCCGGCCGGCGCCTGGAGGACAGGGTTCTGGACCTCCTGCGGGTGATCCAGGTGGTGTTTTCGATCTGCGGCGTGGGAGCGGACGCCGTGCGACTCGAAGCCTCCCTCCCGGCCGGGCAAGGCCGGCGCCCCGCCGACGAACTGGTCATCGCCGATCGGCTCGTGAGACAGGGTCTCTGCTCTCTCTCCTGACGTCCACAACGGGCAACGCCCCCCGACGGGGCCGCCACGGGGCATCTCGCTCGGCCCGAGCGCGGGGCCGGCGCGGGGCCTGACTGGCTGAGGCCCGCGCTCTCGGCGGCCGCCGGCTCCTCGGCCGCTGGCGCGAGCCAAGCCGGCTCGGACCTCGCGCCGGCCCCGCGCGCCGCTCATGGCGGGGGGCTCGCTAGCGCCAGGGGAGGGGGGGCGAGACCGCCGGGGCCACGACGCGCGGTGCCTCGTCCTCGCCACCGCAGGGCCGGCGCGGCGTGCCCGGCTCCTGAGCAGTTCGTTCGGCCGCTCTGCCAGGGAAACGCGGGGACATGGAGCCCCAGGGGAAGGCGACGAACTCTCCGCGTGAGCTGCCCGGACCGGGCGTCGGGACTCCCCTGCGCACCAGGTTCCGTCCCCCAGACCGATCAAGAGGGCCCCTCATCCGAGCCCACGAGGGCCACCGAGACCGAGCAACCGATGCGATCGGCACCAGCCGCGATCAGGGCTCGGGCGAAGGGAGCGTCGCGCACCCCCCCGGCCGCCTTGACTCCCACCTGATCACCGACCGTCTGACGCAGCAGAGCAACGTCCTGGATCGTGGCCCCACCGCCGCCGAAGCCGGTCGAGGTCTTGACGAAGTCGCAGCCGGCGTCGCGCGCGAGCTCGGCCGCGCGCACCTTGCGCGCCTGGTCCAGCACAGAGCACTCGAGGATCGCCTTGAGCCGACCGCCGGCGGCGTGGCAGGCCTGCGCCAGCGCTTCGAGCTCGCCGGCCACGTGGGGCTCGTCGCCGGCGAGCAGGAGCCCCACGGCGATCACCGCGTCGACCTCATCGGCGCCGTCCTCCAGCGCCCGCACCACCTCGAACAGCTTGGCCGCCGGGGCCGAGGCGCCGAGTGGGAAGCCGGCCACGCTGCACACGGCGACACCCTGGCCCTCGAGCAACCGGGCGCAGCGACGCACGTACACACCGTTGACGCACACCGCAGCGAAGGAATGCTCCAGCGCCTCGGCGCATAGCCGCTCGACATCTGCGGGCGTGGCGTCGGCGCGCAGCAGCGTGTGGTCCAGGTAGCTGGCCAGCACACCGGACCGGGGTGCAGGCTGGACACGCTTGCGCGATGCGCCGCGCGCCAGGCGCCGCAGGAACTGGGGAACGGGGTCCTCGTGTTGCGCCTCGACCATGCCCGCCTCTAGTCGACGAGCTCGCAGCGCAGCGAGCGCTTGGCGCGCACGGGACCGTCCGCGCTGCGCTCCCGCCAGCGCGCGAAGGGCCCGCTCGCGTGGTGCGCGGAGAGCGCTGCGAGGTCATCGCAGACCTCCCACAGCACGCAGACACCTGGCCGGTCGAGACCGCGGCGCAGCTCGAAGCACCGGCAGCCGGGCTCCCCGCGCGAGGCGACAGCGTTGCCCCCCGTCGCCCGCGGGGGCTCTGCGCAGCAGTCGAGATCGACCTCCAGCTCCACCGTGAGCGAGCTCACCGCGCCGTCCCCGATTGGCCGGCCGCCGGAGCGAAGACGGCGCGCCATTCGTCAGCCTCGAGGTGATCGCGCAGCTCGAAGCGGTAGTCGAGCACCCGTCGCGTCATCTCGTCCACCGCCTCGTCCTGGCGGGCGAGCAGCGCGTCGATCGCCGCGCGTTGCGCGTCGTGGCGCTGGAACTGCTGGACCAGCTCCGAGCGGCGCTCCTGCATGTTCTCGAGGAAGCGCTCGGCGTCCTTGCCCCAGGACTCGACCACGCGGCGCGCCGCGCGCCGGCGGGTGGGATCGGCCACCTCGCGCTCCAGGGCCCGGTCGATCTGGTCGCTGGAAGACCCGGTGACGAAGGCGCCCCCGGCCAGGGCCGCCGCGCCACCGAGGAACAGCACGCCGAACAGGATGATCAGCGCCTGGCCGCGGCGGGAGGGAGCGGGGCGGGGTGCGGTCCTCACGGCTCATTCCTCGTCGATCCGGCCCAACGCCTCGAGCGCGCCGAGCTCCCGCTCGACGATGCGCTCCCATTCCTCGGGGCGAGTGCGCTGCATCATGGCGAAGTGCACGTCCACGGCGCGCGAGCGCCGGGCGAGGCGGCGCTCCCGGCAGGTCGCGATCTCCGCCTCGAAGGCCGAGCGCGTCGCGGCGGGGTCGGCGTTGATGTCGCGCAGCCGGCGCGAGAGCTGCTCCAGGTCTGTGCTCTGGGCCTGGAGCAGCCCATCGAGCTCGTCCACCAACCCGAGCAGCTCCGCGCGCCGCTGGCGGTCGTCGACCTCGTCGCGGATGGCACTCCGCGTGGCCTGCATGGCGTCGGCGATGACTTCCACCGGCGTGCGGCGCTCGCGCGCGCAGCCCGCGAGCGCACCCGTGGCGAGCGACAGGGTGAGCGGCAGGATCCAGCACCTGATGCAGGTCTTCCGTCGGGGCCGCAGGGAGCGCATCCAACGACGCATCGTACCGTCCGCCTGCGGCCGTGGACGGCGCGGTCGCCCGCGCCCCCGCCGCCCGCTCGGGGGAGGCGGTCCGCCGGGCGCGCCGGTTGCAGATCGTCCCCGGGAGCGCACCCACGGCGGGCCCCGGCCCCCCCCGCTCCGCCGCTCAATTGCTGGCGGCCGCCAGCCGCGGTAGCGCCGCAGCCAGCAGCGCCCCGATGCGCTGCGCCGCTGCGGCGCCGGCCGCCACGACCTGCGCGTGCGACAGCCGCCCCGTGGCGAGTCCCGCCGCTGGGTTGGTGACGAGCGAGACGGCCGCGACGCGCAGGCCCGCCGCGTGAGCGGCGAGGGCCTCGAGCACCGTGCTCATGCCGACCGCGTCCGCGCCGAGCCCGCGCAGCATCCCGATCTCGGAGGGCGTCTCGTAACTCGGGCCACGGACAGCGGCGTACACGCCACGCTCGAGCGCCAGGCCGGCGTCGCGCGCGGCCTCGTCGAGCGCTGCGCCCAGCGCATCGTCGTAGGGCGTCCCGCAGCCGCCCTCGCCGCTTGTGAGCGGCGTCTCGCCCTGCATGTTGAGGTGGTCTGTGATGCGCATCAGGGTGCCCGGCGTCCACTCCGCCCGCAGCCCCCCGGCGGCGTTGGTGAGCACCAGGGCTTTGACTCCCAGGGAAGCGAAGGCGCGCACCGAGCGGGTCACCTCCAGCGCGCCGCGCCCTTCGTACAGATGGACACGTCCCTGCTGCACGAGCACCCGGACCTCCGCGACGCGCCCCGCCACGAACGCGCCCGCGTGGCCGGCTACGCCGCTGGCCGGCATGCCGTCGAGCCGGTCGAACGCGACCTGGCGCGCCTCTGCCAGCCGCTGGGCGATCGCCCCCAGCCCGGAGCCGAGCACCAGCGCGACGCGCGCACCCTCCAGGTCGTGGGCGCGCAGCGAGGCGACCAGCCGTTCCAGGACGGGGTCGGCGGGGCTCACAGGAAGATGCCGGCGATGCAGGCCGAGACGCACGAGGCCATGGCGCCGGCCACCATGGCGCGCAGCGCGGTGCGCGCGATGTCGGTCTTGCGCTCGGGGGCGAGCGGGGTGATGCCGCCGATCTGGATCCCGATCGAGCCGAAGTTGGCGAAGCCGCACAGCGCGTAGGTCGCCATCTTGGCCGCGCGCGCCGACGCGAACACCACAACGCCTCCCGAGCCCGGCTCCAGGGGTGCGAGCTGGGTGTAGGCCACGAACTCGTTGAGCGCGATCTTGGTGCCGAGCAACGAGCCGAACAACCCGCAGTCGTGCCAGCCGTCGACGCCGATCAGCCAGGCGACCGGCGCGAAGAGGTAGCCGAAGAGCCGCGAGAGCGTCAGCGGCTCTTCGCGTCCGAACAACTCGCCCAGCCACCCCAGAGGCCAGTCGATCAGCGCCACCAGCGCCACGAAGGCGATCAGCATGGCGATCACATTGAGCCACAGCTTGAGGCCCGTGGCGGTGCCGTCGGCCACCGCCTCGATCACGTTGGAGGCCTCGCGCTCGATCCTGAGCCGGACGTGCCGGCCGGTCACGGGCTCCTCGTTCTCGGGCCGCATCAGCTTGGCCATCACGAAGGCGCCCGGCGCCGCCATGACCGAGGCGCTGATCAGGTGCGGGGCGTATTCGGGCCCGAGGATGCCCATGTACACGCCCATCACCGAGCCGGCGATGGTCGCGAACCCGCCGGTCATCAGCGCCATCAGCTCGGACCGGGTCATGCGCGCGATGTAGGGCCGCACGACCAGCGGCGCCTCGGTCTGGCCACAGACGATGTTGGCCGCAGTCGACATCGACTCCGCGCCCGAGACGCCCATCAGCGCGGACATGACCTTGGCCACCACCCAGATCGCGACCTGCATGATGCCCAGGTGGTAGAGCAGCGCCATCAGGGCCGAGAAGAAGATGATCACCGGCAGCGCCTTGAAGGCGAGATTGAAGGCGTTGTCCGGCCCGAACACCGGCGCGAGCAGCTCGGGCCTGGCCAACGGCCCGAACACGAGCTGCGTGCCCGCGTCGGTCATCGAGATCAGCTTGACGAAGACGCCGGAGACCCCCTCGATCAAGCGCGCGCCGCCTGACGTGCCCAGCACGCACCAGGCCAGCGAGACCTGCAGCGCGAGCCCCCAGGCGACCACGCGCCAGGGCACGCGCCGTCGGTCGCTGGACATAAGCCAGGCGACCAGGCAGAAGCAAGCTACTCCGAGGACGGCGCGCAGGATCGACATGGAGGGCGGGTGCCAGGCGCGCTGATCTCAGCCTCCGCCGCCCAGGTGCGCAAGCACGAGCGGGGGCGACGGGCGCGGCTCGCCGACCTCGATCGCTTCGCGCAGCAGCGCGAGCGCAGGTGTCAGGCCGCGGCCGTCGCGGTGGTGGACGAGCGCGAGCTCGTCGCCGGCGTGCACCTGCTCGCCCTCGACGCGCGGCAGCACCAGGCCCACGGCCGGATCGACCGGCGCTCCCAGCCGCTCGCGACCGCCGCCCACAGCCACGACCGCCAGGCCCAGTTTGCGCACGTCCGCGTAGTGGACCGACCCGGCGCTCCCGGCGTGCAGCGCGGCGATGGAGGGCGCGGCAGGCAGGAGCTGCGGGCGATCGATGCAGGAGGGGTCGCCTCCCTGGCGCTCGACCGCGAGCCGGAAGCACTCCAGCGCGCTGCCGTCGTCCAGCGCGCGCAACGTGTGCTCCACGCCGGCGGCGCGCTCCGAGACGACTCCGGCCAGGGCCAGCATCTCGCCGCCGAAGAGCCCGACCAGCTCGCGCAGCTCGCGCGGTCCGCCGCCGCGCAGGCACTCGATCGCCTCCTGGACCTCCAGCGCGTTCCCGGCCGCGCGTCCCAGCGGACGCGCCATGCTGGTCTGGAAGGCGCTGGCGCGCAGACCTGCCTGCGCGGCGATAGCGAGCATGGCGCGCGCGAGCTCGGCGCCACGCTCGGGCTCGCGCAGGAACGCCCCTGAGCCGAACTTCACGTCCAGCACCAGCGCGTCGAGGTCCTCGGCCAGCTTCTTGGAGAGGATCGAGCTGGCGATGAGCGGGATCGAGCCGATCAGGCCGGTCGCGTCTCGCAGCGCGTAGAGCCGCCGGTCGGCCGGCGCGAGCCGTTCGGTCTGAGCGCCGAAGGCCAGGCCGATCGCGGCGACCTGCTCCTCGATCTCGGCCGCGGACAGCGCGGTGCGCAGGCCGGGGATCGCCTCGAGTTTGTCGAGCGTGCCGCCGGTGTGTCCGAGTCCTCGGCCGGAGATCATCGGCACGTCCAGGCCGCAGGCCGCGGCAGCCGGTGCCAGCGCGAGCGAGACCTTGTCGCCGATCCCGCCGCTCGAGTGCTTGTCGGCCCGCGGCCGCCCGCCCGGGCGCCGCCGCACGCGCTCGCCGCTCTCGGCCATCGCGCACGTGAGCGCGAGAGTCTCGGCGGCGCTCATCCCGCGCAGGTAGACCGCCATCAGGAAGGCGCCCGCCAGGGAGTCGCTCACCTCGCCTGAGACGACGCCGCGCACGAAGGCCTCGATGTCCGCCGCCGCGAGCTCACGCCCGTCGCGCTTGCACTCGAGGATCGCGCGCAGGTCCACGTTCAGGCCCTCGCTCGCGCTTGCGACTTCACCGTCATCGCCCCAGGCGCGAGCGTCGCGCCGGCGGGCGTCCGGAGCCCCGCTGCCCCCGTCCTCATCCCCCACCGATCTCCGCGAGGAACGACCGCCCCGCCCCGCCCGGCTCGAGCCCGAGCGCCTCCTCCGCCGTCGCCCCGACATCCGCGAAGGTCGCGCGCGTACCCAGATCCACTCCCCACGCGAGCCCCGGGCCGAAGGCGAGCACGGGAACGTGCTCGCGCGTGTGATCCGTTGTCTTGACAAACGTCGGGTCGTTGCCGTGGTCCGCCGTCAGGAGCACCAGGTCGCCCGTGCGCAACGCACCCTGCAGCTCGCCGAGCTCGGAATCGAAGGCCTCCAGGTTGCGCGCGTAGCCGTGCGGGTCGCGCCGGTGGCCGTAGAGCATGTCGAAGTCCACCAGGTTGACGAAGATGAGCCCGCGCTCGCGCCTGCGCGCGAGCGCGAGCGTGGAGCGCATCCCGTCGCGGTCGCCGGCGGTGTGGAGTGACTCACTCACGCCGCGGCCGGCGAAGATGTCCCCGATCTTGCCCACGCCGACCGTCGGCACGCCCGCCGCCGCGAGCCGGTCCAGCGCAGTCGGGCCGAACGGAGCGAGCGACCAGTCGCGCCGGTTGTAGGTGCGTTGCCAGCGCCTCCCGCTCGAAGGCTCCGCCTCCACAAACGGCCGCGCGATCACGCGGCCCACGCCGAGCGGGTCGAGCACCGTGCGCGCGACGCGACACACCTGGTACAGCCGCTCCAGACCGAAATGCCGCTCGTGCGCGGCCACCTGGAACACGCTGTCGGCACTGGTGTACACGATCGGCCAGCCGCTGCGGACGCTCTCCTGGCCGAGCCGCTCGAGGATCTCGGTGCCCGAGGCCGGGACGTTGCCGAGCACGCCCGCGAGCTTCGCGCGGCGCGCAACCTCTGCGACCACCTCGACCGGGAAGCCCTGCGGATAGGTCGGGAACTTCCGCTCCAGCACCAGCCCCATCAGCTCCCAGTGGCCCGTGCTCGTGTCCTTGCCCGGGGAGCGCTCGCGCATGCGACCGAAGCAACCCTCCGGCCGCCCCACCGCCCGCACGCCGTGCACCCCCTCGATGTGGCCGAGCCCCAGCCGCTCCAGGCTCGGCACCTTCAGGGGCCCCGCCACCGCCGCCAGATGGTCGAGCGTGTGCGTCCCCTCGTCGCCGAACTCCCCCGCATCGGGCAGCGCCCCGACGCCGAGCGAGTCGAGCACCACTACGAAGACGCGCCGCATCGCGCGTCTCCCCTACCCGCCCTTCTTCTTGCGCACCGCGAGCTGGATCAGCCGCTGGACCTCGCCCTCCATCTCGGCCACCCACTCCTCGCCGAAGTCGCGCTCGAGCAGATCCTTCTCGGCGAACTCGTAGCGCCCGCTGCGCGGATCGAAGTCGAACTGGTAGTCGTGCTCGCTGCCGTCGTCCTCGGTCACCATCACCAGGACGATGTTGTTGGGCTGGTCGAGCTCGGCACGGAAGCTGGCCATGGGCGGGGAGTCGAGGGATGCGCCTGGGGGGAGCGATACCCGCGAACTCGCGGGTCGACCAAGGTAGCGAGCTGCCGCCGCTTGGCAAATCCGCGGCCTGCGCCGCGCCACGGGCGCCCCAGCAGGCGGCGCGAGGTCGCTGCGTGCGGCGCGCTCTGCCGCGCGCCGCTGACCCGTTGCGTTCGAGCGGACCACGGGCCATGAGCGGCGCCCTCGATTGACCCACAGCGCGGGCCGGGGAAGACTGTCGAGCCATGGACATCGAACTCCCGGTCGTGATCGAGCGCCAGCCCGACTACACCACTTGCGGCCCGACCAGCCTGCACGCGATCTACAGGTACTACGGCGACCCGATCGACCTGCGCACGGTGATCGCAGAGACGCCCAAGCTGCCGACCGGCGGGACGCTCGGCGTCCACCTCTCGGTCCACGCCCTGCGGCGCGGATACGAGGTCGATACCTGGGTCTGCAATGTGCGCCACTTCGACCCGACCTGGTTCCAGGGGCCGGTCGACGTGCTCGCCAAGCTGAAGGCCCGCATGGCGGCCAGGAAGCTGGATGCCGATCCGCGCTACGGACCGGCCCTGGCGTCGGTCGGGGAGTATCTCACCCTGGGAGGGAAGGTGTATTGGGGCGACCTTTCGCCCGCGCTGCTGGAAACGGTGCTGCGCGAGCGCACGCCGCTCCTGACCGGGACCAACGGCACCTACCTCTATCAGTGCGCTAGGGAGTCCGAGAAGGGCGTCGACGACGTCGCCGGCGAGTCCTTCGGCCACTTCGTCGTGCTGTGCGGCTACCGCAGCAGCGACCAGACGGTGTCGATCGCCGATCCGCTCAAGGACAACCCCGCCCACGGCACCAAGTACTACCGCGCCACCGTCCATCGGCTGATCGGTGCGATCTTCCTCGGCATCGGCTCCGACGACGGGAACCTCATGCGCATCCGCCCCAAGGACTGGAAGGAGCGCCTGGCGAGCAGGAAGCCATGACGACACGCAGCCGATCCGCGCCGGCGACGCTGGTGCTGACCTGCGAGCACGCCGGGAACCGCATCCCGCGCCCGTACGCCCGCTTGTTCGCGGGTGAGCGGGGCGTGCTCGCGTCGCACCGCGGCTGGGATCCCGGCGCTCTACCCCTGGCGCGCTTGCTGGCGCGGCGGTTGCGGCGGCCGCTGCTCTCGACCACCTGGAGCCGGCTCCTGGTGGAAGCCAACCGTTCCCCTACCAACCCGCGCATCTGGTCGCGCTTCACCAAGGAGCTCCCCGCGGACGAGCGCCGGCTCATCCTCGAGCGCTACTGGCGGCCGCACAGGCGAGCGGTCGAGGAAGCGGTCGCCGCGGCGGCGGCCCGTGGCGGCGGGGCCGTGCACGTGGCCGTGCACAGCTTCACTCCGGTGATGGATGGCGCGGTGCGCAGCGCTGACGTCGCTTTCCTGTTCGACAGCAAGCGCCGCTGCGAGGCGGACCTCGCTCGGCGCTGGGGCGCGCTCCTGCGTCAGCGCGCGCCGCAGCTGCGGGTGCGCTACAACTACCCCTACCGCGGCAACACGGACGGTCTCCCGACCGCGCTGCGCCGCCGGCATCCCGAACCGTGCTATGCCGGCTTCGAGCTGGAGGTCAACCAGGCGTTGCTCTCCCGTCCCGGCTGGCGCCGCGTGGGCGAAGCCCTGGCCGCCAGCCTGGCCGAGGCGCTGGCATCGGCATCTGCCCGCAGGCGTTGACGGTCAAGGCCGCGCCTCTCGCTCGTCCACTGCGCACGCGGCCGGCGCAGGCCTCCACGCCCCAGGCCCAGGCGGGGCTGATCGAGCTTCTCCATGGGGTAGGCGCCCGGGTTGTCCCGGCGCCTCCCACGCAACGCGACTCGTGCTGGTCACCTACGGCTCTTGGGGAGAACGGGTTGCGACCCCACCGCCGGCCGGCGCACGACCTCGAGGGGCCTCCCGTGACGGCCTGAGCTGGCGCGGGGCGACGGCGGCCTCCCGCCGTCGCGGGACCTGCCTGCCGTGGCTTGCCCTTCCCCGCCGGCACCGGCCGGACCTGCGCCGGGATCGGTCCGCGGCGCAACTGCGCCCGGCCCCGCGCCGGGGGCGCGGGTCGTC
>Ga0316622_100000477_pt1 | contig 23313 bp, 15 predicted proteins | sample OWC_Aug_OW2_C1_D_FD_207646 | JGI IMG/M metagenome (GOLD analysis project Ga0316622, IMG submission 207646) | Wetland soil microbial communities from Old Woman Creek delta, Ohio, United States - OWC_Aug_OW2_C1_D5_C | ecosystem: Environmental > Terrestrial > Soil > Wetlands | place: USA: Ohio... | reverse complement strand
CGGGGGGGCGGCCAGCCTTCTCTAACGGCGGCCCGCTCTCTCGTGCGGGCCGCCCATCGTCCCTTTTATGCTTGTGGGGGCGTGCGCACCCCGCCCTCGCCCGCCTGGCGGGTCGATTGCTCTACCGATAGACCGACTTGATCGCGCCCCACGTGTCCGGCACCGCCGGGGTCACCGCGCAAGGAGTCGGTTCGGCGCAGTCATCGTTCGCATGCCAGATGCCTTGCTGGGCCAGGCACTCGGCCTCGACCAGGACGACGCAACTGCAGTCGGGCAGGCAGCAGGCGCCGAGCGGCATCGGGCACAGCTCCGGAGTGCACTCCGCGACCGCATAGACGGTCCCGCCGGCGGCCACGCACGCCTCCTCGGTCAGCACCTGGCAACTGCCGTCCGGGAAGCAGCACGCATACTCCGCGGGAGGCTGCGGGCAAGGCTGCGAATCGCAGTTCGGGTAGTCGAAGTAGACCGTTCCGCCCGCCGCGAGGCAGGCTTCCTCGGTGAGCACCTGGCAGCTGCCGTCCGCGAAACAGCAGGCGAACTCCGCCGGAGGCTGCGGGCAGGGCTGGCCGTCGCAGTTCGGGTCGGGATAGACCGCCCCGCCGGCCTGCTCGCAGTCGGCCGGGGTCAGCACGATGCAGTTCCCATCGGGGAAGCAGCACGCCTGCACGGCCTGCGGGCAGTCGATGCCGTCGAGGATGTCCGCGCGCATGCGGGGCAGGATCTGATAGCCGTCGAAGTACGGCGTCGCGTTGTCGAACTGGCAGCCCAGGCCGATGCAGGTGAAGGGCTCGATCGGAACCGCGGTGCCGTCGATGTCCGTCTCCTTGTCGACCCGCAACTGGATGATGTAGCCCGTGTCGTCGAAGACGTTCACGTTGGCATTCGCGCCGGCGAGCGGCCACTGGCTCGGATCCGCCAGCTGCAGGCCGCAGATCGAGATCAGGCAGCTCTCGTACAACTCGCCGTTCACGAAGAGCTCCTCGGCCGTGATCTCCTCCGGCGGAGGCAGCGGATTGCCCGAGCTGATCACCGTCAGCTCGAGGCCCGTCAGCTCGGCCTTGCCGTTGTAGCGGTTGACATCACCGATCACGTCGACGAGATCGCCCGCCATCAGGACCGTCGTGTTGTTGAAGTCGAAGAGGTTCACGCAGCAGATGCCGTCGGTCGCCCCGCAGTCGACGCTGGTCGCCGTGTAGACGCCGTGGTCGTTCAGCACGAGCAGGGGCGAAGTGATGTGCACGCGCGTCCCGAAGTAGAGCGGGTCGCCGTTCGGGTCGTCCTGGATCGCATCGCAGAGGCTCATCTCGACGGGCGGAGTCGGGCAGGTGACCGTCGCGCAAGTGCCGGCATACACTTCCCCGCCGGCCGCGAGGCAGTCAGCCTCGAGCAGATCCTGGCAGGTCCCGTCCGCGAAGCAGCAGGCCTGCTCCTCGGGCGGGCAGGTGCCCTGGTTGGCCGCGAGCGGCGTCGGCGTGCCGATGTTCATGCTGCTCGTGACCCGCGCGCCGCCGGCCCCGTCCAGGCAGCGGAAGATCGACTCGTAGTCCTTCAGGCCGTTCTGGTTCTCGTTGATCTGCGGCTCGCCGGGCAGGAGCAGGGTGAGCAGGCCGGCGTCGTCCGCATCGTCGGTATCATAGACGACCGCGTCGATCAGGTTCGTCAGGGTGAGGGGCGTGCTGTTGGGGAAATCGGCCCCATTGCCCGCGTAGAGCGCGACCGCGTCCGCGCCGTTCTGCAGGAAGTTGTCGGCGAAGATGATCGACGGAGTCGGCACGACGAGGGCGTTGCCGAGCAGGAAGTAGCCGTTGGCGTTCAGGCTGTAGCCGTCGAGATCGTACGCCGCGTAGGAGACGTCGGTACTTCCATTCCAGAAGACGAGCACGAGGCCGTCGAGGGGCGTGTTCGCCGGTCCGTACAGCTCGACGAACTCCAGCACGTCGGTGCTGGCCGTGTCGCTGTCCAACTCGTTGATCAAGACCTGGGCGGAGGCCATCCCCGTACACAGGACAAGGGCGGCCAGGAGGGGGAAGATCGTGCGTGCACGCATGGCAAAGTCCTTTCTTCACTGGGTGCCAAGGCCAACGCGATGAAACCCGCCTGGATCGAAGACGCCCGGGCGGGAGCCACCCGGTCCGGCCGAGCCGCGGCTTCTGCACGACATGCGATGCAGCCGCCCGGCCGGAGAGGTTCCGCTCGTACCGGCGGATGAGAGATCTTCGATCCATCGGAATGGTACCACGGCGTGGCAGGTACGTTCAAGATGAAACAGGACTGGCAGTTGGCAGACCGGGCCGCGCATCCCGCGGAACGCGGGCGGACAAGCTGGCGGCCCGGCCAGCCGGCGAGCCGCGGAAGCGCACGAAGCGCTTGCGGCGCCTCCGATTGGACCGCCGCCCCTTCCCCACGCCCCGCTACTCGGGCTTTCGAAAGACCGCGGTGTCCACGGCCGGATTCACCTCGATCGACTCGTGGTTGAGCTGGAGGAACTCGACTCCGTCGGCCAGGAACCTCACCGCCTCTTCATCCGCCGGGGGGCATCCTCTATAGTCCCCGCGTCGCGACTCCGGCCGCCATCCTGGGCCGAAACGTCGGGCGGCCGGGCGACGCCGGAAAGGGACCCCTCATGAATGAACGCCGCGGCCCGGCTTCCGCCGCCGCCGATCTCGCTCCTCGGGTGCAGCATCTGGCACAGACGGCCGCTCTCTCGTGGAGCGGGCGGGATGCCGCCGCGCTGGGCTTCGAGAGCAATCCCGAAGCGCTCTCGCCCGTCCGCCCGCCGCGGCCCGAGTTGGGAGACCTGGCGATCCCCTGCTTCGCGCTCGCCAAGCCGCTCGCCATGAATCCCGCGCGTGTCGCGGCCGAGCTCGTTCCGGCGCTCGAGCGCGAGTTGCGCGGGGATGCAGCGGCGGGCGAGTTGCCCGCGCTGCAGGCGCTGGCCGCGGCCGGCCCGTACGTGAACCTCACCTTCGAGGCCGGTTCGCTCGCCACCTGGGTGACGCGGCGGGTCGGCGAAGGCGCGGCCCCGTTCGGGCGCGACTTTCCGGCCACGCGCCATCGCACGATGGTCGAGTACTCGGCCCCGAACACCAACAAGCCGCTCCACCTCGGACACGTGCGCAACAATCTCCTCGGGCTCAGCCTCTGCCGGATCCTCGCGGCCGCGGGGGAAGAGGTGATCCCGGTCAATCTCGTGAACGACCGCGGCATCCACATCGCGAAGTCGATGGTGGCCTACGAGCGTTGGGGCGAGGGGCGAACGCCCGAGCAGGCGGGAGTGAAGGGCGACCACTTCGTCGGCGACTTCTACGTGCGTTTCGGCGCGGCGCTGCGCGCAGAGACCGACGCGCTCGCACGCGAGCGCGGAGAGGACCCGGCGGGGCTCGCCGAGGAGGCGCGCCGCGCGCTGGAGGACGAGACGGAGATCATGCGCGCCGCGCGCGAAAGCCTGCGCCGCTGGGAGGAAGGCGACCCGGGCACGCGGCGGCTGTGGGAGACGATGAACGGTTGGGTCTACGCCGGCTTCGATGAGACCTACGCCCGGCTCGGCTGCGCCTTCCGCACGTGGTACTTCGAGAGCGGGACCTATCGTCGCGGCAAGGAGATGGTCGAGGAGGGCCTCGCGCGCGGGGTGTTCGCAAGGCGGACGGATGGCTCGGTGTGGGCGAACCTCGAGGACGAGGGGCTCGGCGAGAAGATCCTGCTGCGCTCCGACGGCACCTCGGTCTACATCACCCAGGATCTGGGGACCGCGGCGATCAAGTACGACGATTTCCACATGGACCGCTCGATCTATGTGGTCGGCAGCGAGCAGGTGCATCACTTCCGCCTGCTCTTCACCCTGCTGCGCCGCCTCGGCCTGCCCTGGGCGGACGCGTGCCATCACCTGAGCTACGGCCTCGTCACGCTGCCTCGCGGCATGGGGAAGTTGAAGTCGCGCGAAGGGCGGGCCGTCGACGCCGACGATCTCCTCGACGAGCTCGCGCAGCTGGCTGCGCGCAAGGCGCGTGACGGCGGCGTCGTCGCCGAGAACGAGGCGCAGCTCGCCGCGCTGGGCGACGCGATCGGCCAGAGCGCGCTCAAGATGTATCTGCTCCAGGTGAGCGCGGAGAAGAACATCCAGTTCGATCCCGACAGCACGATCGACTTCGAGGGCGACACCGGGCCGGCCGTGCAGTACAGCCACGCGCGCATCTGCAGCATCGCGCGCAAGGCGCTGGCCGCCGGCCGCGTCTCGCCCGAGGAGTTGGCGCCGATCGACCTGCCCGATCCTTTCGCGGGTCTCGGCACCGGCTCGCCGGTCAAGGCGCCGCAGGCGGGCGGGCAGAGCGATTCCCTCGGGTCACGCTCCGCTCACGCGGGCGCCGCTGCCGGCGCGGATGCCGCGAGTCTCGTCCGCCGCGCGGCCGGCTTGCGCTCCGGGGGCGTCCAACCCGAACTCCTGACCGATCCCCACGAGAAGGCGCTCGCGCTGGAACTGCTGCGCTTCCCGGGCACGGTCCGCCTGGCCGCGGATCAGCTGAGCCCTTCCCCCGTCGCGAACTATCTCCTCGACCTCACGAAGGCCTATGCGCGCTTCTACCACCACTGCCCCGTGCTGCAGGCGGGCGACGAATCGCTGATGCGCGCGCGGCTGCACCTCAGCCTCAGCGTGGCCGCCACGCTGAGGCGGGGACTCTCGCTGCTGGGGATCCACGCGCCGGACGCGATGTAGGCGCACGGGCCCGGTCGAGCGGAACGCCGGCGGGCACGATGCGCGCGGGCCTAGTTCTCGTCGCGCGACTCCGCCGACGATTCTTCGGGCGGCTCGGGAGGCTCCGGGCGGCGCTCGGGAACCCGCTCAGGCGAGCGACCGGTCCCATCCTCGGCGGCGTCGCGAAGGTGCCGGTAGCCGCGGCGGCGTTCGCGGGGGCGGAAAAGGGCGCCGGAGATCGAGCGGCGGCCTTTTTTCGGACGGCGGCCCGCTTCGACGCCCGTATAGCGGTCTGGCGTCAGAATGCGCACCTTGCTCGTACTCTGCGGGGTTCCTTCGACGAGGCCGATGCGCGGCTCGCCTTCGTCGGACATCGGCGGGGCGGGGCCTCGCCGTGACTCCCGGGGCTCCGCGCTCTCGGACCGAGGCGGGCGGCCCGAGCCGCGGCGGCCGCGCGAGCGGGACTCGCGGCGATCCCGCTCCGCTTCTCCCCGTCCCCGGCGTTCCCCGGCTTCTATCCTCTCCGCCTCGAGCTCGGGCGGTTCCCTCCGCGGCTCACGCGGCTCCCGGTCGGATGGAAGCCGGCCGAATCCCGAGCCCGCTTCGCCAACCGAGGTGAAGGCGTCGGGCGCGCCGGGGATCGCCTGCCCGACCGGCGCTTCGCCCCTTCTCCGCGAAGAGCCGCCCCTTCTGGAACGGCGCCCGCGCGGGCGTCTCGGCGGCCTTCCGGCCTCTTCGGGCGAGAGTGCCCGGTCCGGTTCGCCTCGTGCAGCTACCGGCGCGGCCGCCTCCCTGGGCGCCGTCCTCTCCGGCGTTCCTCGACCCGTCCGGGGCCGCCGCCCCTCTCCCCGGGCAACTGGCCGCTCCTCCCGGCCGGGCCGCTCGCGGTCCCGGCTTTCCAGGTCCCCGCGCCCGGCCTGTTCTCGACCTTCGCGCCCAGCCCGCTCGCGGCCTTCGCGCCCTACCCGGCCCCGTGCTGCCCGGTCACGCCCCGGCCGCTCCCTCCCGCGCCTGGCCCCGCCCGCCGTCCGGACGCGCGGCTCTCCGGCAGGCTCGGACCTCCTCCCGGCACGGCTCGAGGACGCGGGCAGGCGCAATTCGCGCAAGGTGCTCGGCATCAAGTGGACGACATTCCCGACGACGAGAAGCAGTGCCCCGATCAGGACAAAGACCAGACCCAGCCACGGCTTCATCAGCCCGGCGCTCGCCGCCGTTCCTCGTGCGCCAGCCCAGGCGGGGGGTTCGCTCGAGAAGGCGACGAAGAGAGCGATGCCGGCGAGGAGGGCGAAGACACCATAGAGATTGATCCAGATGTAGGCGTCGTCGCGGTCCTGCATGAGCCACACGAGGGCCACCGCCTGAAGCGCGGCGCCGAGGAAGCAGGCGAGCGCGAAGAAGACCGAGAGGAAGACGAGGCCGGTCGACGCGCCGCTCGCTTCAGCCCCTGGCGCTTGCAGGGCGATCCACCGCATCAGGGGATGGTCCCCACCGGCCGCGAGGAACCAGATTCCGGCGACGGCATCCAGAAGCCCGGAGATCGCCAACACGATACGAAGAAGGGCCATTGCGCCTCGATTCATTCTTTGAGACCGATTCCCGGACTCCGCATCGAGCCCGGCGCGCTGGGCTCCGGTCGAGCCCAACACCGAACTGTATGGGAGCACGGGCACGCGGGTCAACGATCGCCCGAGCGCGCCGCCGCCAGGTCGGTTCCCGCATGCCCTGGAGACGCCGCTTCCCGACTCCGTCCGGCGCCCGCGGGGGCGGGCGGCCCGCGCAAGCCGCTGTGCGACTGCGCGCTGCAGCCCGCCGGTACCTAGTTCCGTCGCTGGATCAAATGGTCGGCCAGTCCCTCCAGGATCGCCTGCCAGCGCGGATCGCGGCAGATCCCCGGGATGTGGGTCTTGCCCCGCTGGACGAGATCGCGGGCAAACGCCTCCGAGCGCTCCAGGGCTCCCGTCTGGCGAACGATCCCGCGCACGCGCTCGAGTTCGGCGAGGGTGATCGTCTCGTTGCCGTGCATCGCTTCGAGAAAGGCCCGCTCGTCCTGGGCGGCGGCCGCGAAGGCGTGGACCATGAGAAGGGTCTTCTTGGCTTCGCGGACGTCGGACCCGACCGGTTTTCCGATGACCTCCTCCTCGCCGTACAGACCGAGGATGTCGTCCTGCACTTGGAAGGCGATGCCCACCGGGATCGCAAAGGACTCGATCGCCGGAAAGACCTCCGCCGGCGCTTCGGCGAGGATCGCGCCCATCTGCAGCGGCAGCATGACGGTGTAGTGCGCGGTCTTGAAGCGGTGGATCTGCAGGACCACCCCCTCGGTCAGGCGCGCGAGGGGAACATCGACGACATCGAGAAGCTGGCCCGCGACTGTGTCGGCGGTCACCCGGCTGAGGAGCGCGATCGCCTGGAGCATGACCGGGCTAGGGAACTTCGAGGACAGCAGCAGCTCCTGGGCGAGCGCCTGGCCCTTGTCGCCGAAGTTGAGCGCAACCGCCCTCCCATAGGCGAGCGCCTCTTCCTCGGTCGCGAACCGCGCGCGATTCGCGTCCGCGTAGCGCCGGTGGACCGTCGCCATGCTGCGCCGGAGATCGCTGTGGTCGATGATGTCGTCGTGGATCAGGAAGGCGTTGTGCAGGATCTCGACCGCGGCGGCCGCGCGGTGAACCCCGTCCTCGATGGACGGCCCGGCGGTCCGCGAGGCCCGGCACACGTCGTACCCCAGCAGAACGAGGCCGGCGCGGATCTTCTTTCCCGAGCGCGTCATCTGATCGTAGGTCTCGAACGCGGATCCGATGATGTCGGGAAAGCCCGCCCAGTCGGCGCGCTTGCGACTCCAGAACTCGATCAGCACCCGGTTGACCCGCTCGGCGTTCTCGCTCAGATAACGCCGGGCGCCGGCCATTCCGTCCGCAGATGCGCTCAGGGATGTGCCCGTCTGGCTCATGCTCTCGATCCCTTCGGCGTCCGCCCGTCCTCCCCGGCGCGCGCTTGCCCCGCGGGCACGGGACCCGGGCGCAACCCGAAGCGGCGGTCGCGCGCCGCGAATTCGCGGAAAGCCTCCCGGAAGTCGCTCTCGTCCAGCTCCGGCAGCAGCCGGGGGATGAAGATCAGTTCGGCGTAGATCGACTGCAGCGGCAGGATGCCCGACAGGCGGTGTTCACCCGAGGTCCGGATGATGAGATCGGGATCCGGCTGCCCCGCCGTGTCGAGCCGGCCGCTCAGCCGCTCCCAGGTCAGGTCCTCCGGCGCGCAGCCTTCGGCGGCCAAGGCCGCGACCGCCCGCAGCGTCTCGTCGCGGCCGCCGTAGTCGAGGGCGAGATTGAGCGCGTAGCGGTCGAAAGCGCGGGTCTCTTCCTCGAGTTCGACGAGCAGCCGGGCAAGCCGCGGAAAGCGGGCCGCAATGCGGTCGCGCCGGCCGAGGTGGCGGAAGCGCATGCGCTCGTTCCTGAAACGCGGCCGGTTCTTGCGCAGGTAGATGTCGACGAGCCGCATGATGGCCACGACTTCCCCTTCATGGCGGCCCCAGTTCTCGGTCGAGAAGGCCCAGACGGTGGCGACGGCGATGCCCCAGTCGCGGCAGACGCGCAGGAATGCCTCGACGGCGCGGGCCCCCTGGAGATGGCCCTCCGCGACCGGCCGGCCTTGGCGCTCGGCCCAGCGGCCGTTGCCGTCGGGGATGAGGACGACATGGCGCGGCACGTGGTCGGGCGGCTGAGCCGCCGGATCTTCCCGCATCTCGCTCTCCCACTTCTGACGCCTCTCGGCGCGGGCCCTCGCAGGCCGGCCCATGCCGGTGACCGGCATTTGAGTGTATCGGACCGGGGAAAGCGACAGCAACCGGAAGACCGGGGACCAGATAGGTGAAAGACAGCGGGCCTGGCCCCTCGGGGGAGAGAGGGCCAGGCCCGTGTCGAAGGAATCGCGCGTTGGTCCCCGGATCTTGGAGCGCGCCATGCGCGCTTCCGCCCGGCCGGAGTCCAAACAGCCGATCCGATGGCATTCATCGGCCTCCCGCCGTCGAATCCCGAAACCCGATTCGCGCCGCGCGGCCGGAATCCGTCCCCCTGGCGGGAATCGGCCAGGGGAGATCGCCTTCAGGGATGAAGCATGCGCACCCGGACGGCCGATCAATACTTGCGGACGGGCAGCCAAACCATAACACTGTCGCCGGCGTGCACACGCACCGGCTCGCCCGCTCGCCCGCCGCGAACGGGGGCGAAAGGGATTTCGCCGTGCTCGTCCGAGGGCCATGTCGGGAGGAAGCGTGAAGGAGGGATGTCGAGCGGCCGAGCGGTCTTCCGCCCGGGCCGCCTTTCTCGCGCGAGCCGCCGCCTTCGCCTGCGTGATCGGCGTTCTCGTTCCCGCCGCGTTGGGCACCGCGCGAACGGACGACCCGGACGAGACGGCTCCGCGGTTCGCGAGCGAGAGCTTCCGGTTCGCGCTCGCCCGGCCCCCTCTCGACGAGGCCGACGAGCCGCCGGCGGGCATGCCCGGCGAAGAAGCGAGGGTCGCGCCGCCCGTCCCCTATGGCGCGCGCGGGCTCGCCGCGCTCCCCCGCGAGCGGATGAGTGGCGCGCTCTTCCTGCCGCGCCTCGCCCTCCTTCCCGCGCGCGCCGCGTTGCGCGCGGTGACGCTGCCGGTCCGCTGGACCGGAGCGATGCTCTCACCCACCGGGCTGCTGCAAACGTGGGCGCAGGGCATCCCGTGCGGGCCCTACATCGTCCCACTGGTCGGCGTCGAGCCGGAACTGGGCGCCAACGTCGCCCTGCGTGCGGCCCACGGCAGCCCGTTTGACGCCGCGGGCTGCATCACCTACCGCCTCGCCTACGGCGGCACGCGCGAGCAGCTCTACGGGATCACCGCTCGCTCGCGCGACGTGCTCCTGACGCCCTACGAGAACGGATGGGGCTATGCGCTCACCGCGCGCTACGACGTCGTTCCGGACAAGGCCTTCTTCGGCCTCGGCAACGCGACCCTGCGGGACCGCCAGACGTTCTACACGCTCGAGCGCTACCTATTCCTGGGAACGCTGCACTATGCCCCGACCGGGCGGATGCGGTGGGACTTCACCCTCTCCGCGCGCCGCGATCAGATCCGTCCCGGCTCCGGGCTCGACGGCGACGAGCAGAGCATCGAGGAGCGCTTTCCGGACGAGCTTTTCGCTCCCGGCATCCACTTCGACGCCCAGAACGTCCAGGCGGAGATCGGCCTCGTGCTCGACGGCCGCGACCATCGCGGGCGGCCGACCGACGGGATGAAGAGCGAGACCTTCCTCGGCTACGCGTGGGGAACGGGGGCCGATCTCGTCGACTACGTCCGCTATGGGACGGAGCTCGAGCTCTACCGCTCGCTCTCCCCGCGTCACGTCTTGGCCATGCGCTTCTCGGCGGAAGAGGCGCGCACGGGATCCCTCCAGCCCGGGAACAACCAGCTCCTGGGGGTCAAGATCACGGAACGGCCGAGCCTCGGCGGGCCGAGCACGCTGCGCGGCTACCTGCGCGACCGCTTCATCGACAACGCCGCGGTGCTGGCCACGTTCGAGTACCGCTACCGGGTGAGCGAGATCGTGGAAGCGACCGTGTTCGCCGACTTCGGCAAGGTGATGTGGCGCCTGCTCGATTTCGACGCCGTCGGCATCCATCGCTCCTGGGGGGCCGGCTTCCGTTTCGCGACCGACGAATGGATGTACTTCCGCGTGCAGGCCGCGGCGAGCGATGAGGACGTCGTCTTCACTGCCACCATGGAGCCGGTCTTCGACCCTTGGGACAGGAGAGAGCGGCGATGAGGCGCTCCATCCGTCTCGCTCTCCCGCTGCTCGCGCTCGCGTGGCCCCTCCTGCCCGCCGCGGCGGAGGACGTGCGCTTCGACGTCGATCAGCCCCCGATCTGGGACGTGACCGACCGCCGCCCGGTTCCGGCACCCAGCCCGTCGGACGAGAACGAGGTGGCCCGCTTCGTCGACGTCTATTGGTTCCGCCCGCTCGACGATCTCCTCGCCATCCGGCCGACCTTTCCCGCGCTCGACGTGAACGCGCTCGACGAGGTGCCCGCTTCGACCTGGTACCTCCCCGGAAAGACGGGTTCGCCCGCGCACCTCGCCGGCTCGCGCGCGATCCGCGCGCCGATCACCCCCACGCCTGTCGGAGGTCTCGAGCGCGGCGGCCCCTGGACGGTCCTCGAGGGAAGCCTCGAAAGCGAACTCCCCTACTTGATCCTCAGCGACCCGACCGGCGCGCGCCTGCGGGTCGACTTCGACGAGCCGGGAACCCCCGAGCTGCGCACGGCGGCGACCGTCATCTCGAGCCGGTTGCTCGACGCGGCCGGGTACGACGTCTCGCCAGCGGAAATCGCCGCCCTCGGCCGCGACGACCTCGCCCTCGCCGGCGGCGCGCTCGAAATCCTCGCGCACGGAGGCCACGCCGCGCTGCGCGCGGAAGGTCTCGATCGCTTCTTCGCCGCGCGTTCGCCCGCGGGAGAAGCCGGCGAAGGCCCCGCGCGCGTGCGCGTGGCGGTCGCACCGCTGCCGGCCGGGATCCTGCTGGGGGGCTTCCCCGCGCACGGCGTGCGCGCGGACGATCCGAACGACTTGATCGCGCACCAGGCGCGCCGCAGCCTGCGGGGGCTGGCGATCCTCGCCGCATGGCTCGATCACGCGCGCATTCGCGAGGACCGCACCTGCGATGTGTACCTGCAGCCCGAGAACTACGTGCGCCACACCCTGACCGGCCTCGGCCTCACGCTGGGGAACGCGCGCGCGCGGATGGCCGGCGGCCCGGTTGGCTTCTCCGGGCTCCACGCCTTCCACCCGCGCCTGCTCGACCCGCTCGCCTGGAAACCTGACCAGCCGTACGAGCCGTTTGCGGCCATGCAGTGGGCCGACGCTCTCTGGGGAACGCGGCTGTTGCTCTCCTTCACCGATGACGAGATCGCGACGGCCGTCGCGGCCGGGCGCTACTCGGACCCACAGGTGGCGGACTACGTCGCCGGAGCGCTGCGCGAGCGGCGCGACCGGATCGGGCGGGCGTGGTGCGCGCGGGTGAACGCGAGCGATCGCTTCGCGGTCGGCAGCCCCTCGGCGGGCCGGTGGACTCTCGAGTTCGCCGATCTGGGCGTGCGCGCGGGCCTGCGCCAGCCGGAGGACGTCGTCTATCTCATGACCATGCGCGTCGCGGAGACGGGCGAGGCGCTCGGGTACCAGTCCCGCGGCGGCGAGCGCCTCCAGTTCGACATCACGGCATTCGCGCCGGGCGAGTGGATGCACCGGCTCGACCCGGGACGCTATCTGATCGCCGAGATCCTCGGCTGGAACTACCGGGGCGGCGCGCTCCTCGGCCGTACCCGGGTGCACCTCTACTTCGACCGCTCCTCGGGCCCGCGCGTGGTCGGCATCGTCAGGGACTGAGCGTCGCCCGCGCCCTCGCGTTCCGCGATCCACTCCTCGCACAACGCCACGATCGCCGGATCGAACTGCGACCCGGCGCGGCTGCGCAGGATCACGATCGCCTCGCGCGCGCCGTAGGCGGGCCGGTGCGGCCGGGGATGCGTGAGGGCGTCGAAGGCATTCGCGACCGCCACCAGGCGCGCGCAGCGCGGGATCGTCTCCCGGGCGAGACCCTCGGGCATGCCCGCTCCGTCCCACCGCTCGTTCAGACCGCAGACGCCCGCGACGACAGTGGACATCCCCGAGCGCTCGAGCTGGCGGCGCACGCCGTCCGCGGCGAGACGGCGCAGCTGCAGCCGCTCGGCGTCGGTGAACGCCCGGGGCTCCCCGAACAGGTGCTCGTACTGCTCGAGGCTGCCGAGATCGTGCAGCCGGGCGACGTGGGCCACGGTGGTCCGCTCCGCTTCCGAGAGCTCCATCCGTTCCGCGAGGGCCAGGGCGAGCTCCGTCACGCGCTCCGAGTGGCCCGCCACTTCCGGGTAGCGCGACTCCACGGTCTCGACGAGCCGGCTCGTCGTCTGCAGGAACGCGTCGCGCGCCTGCGAGAAGAGCTCCGCGCCCGCCATCGCCATCGCGGCCGAGCGGGCGAGCACCTCGAGCAGATGCATGTCGAAGCGATCGAGCGGCTCGGTCCCCTCCTTGTCGCCGCCCGCGATCAACGCGAGCAGCTCCCGACTCTCCCGCCGGACGGGAGTGAGATGCGTGAGGCCCAGGGCCGCGAGGGCGAGCAGGTCCTCCGAGGCCGAGGGATAGGCGGCCAACTCATCGGCCGTCATCGTGCGCCCTTCGAGGAGCAACGTCTCGCAGACGAAGCCGTCGCCCCTCAAGCGCAGCCCGCGCAGCGCGCGGCCTTCGAGTCCGAGCGCCGCCTGGGGGACGAAATCCGTCCCGCCCGCGTCTCGCGCGAGCACGCAGGCGCGGCTGAGGTGCAGGTCGCGCACGCAGGCGAGGGCGAGGGCCGAGAGGATCTCGGGCAGCTCGCGCCTGCCGCTCGCCTCCTCCACGCGGCCCAGCAACGAACCGATGCGCTCGAGGCACTGCTGCATCTCCGCTTGGGAGTGGCGCAAGTCCTCGCGCACCTGGCGCGCCTCCTCCTCCAGATGATCGGTCTTCGTCGTGAGCAGGCGCAGATCGGCGGCCCGGTCGAGGATCGTGCGGATCTTGATCAGCAGCTCGCGCGGCGAGAAGGGCTTGACCAGGTAGTCATCGGCGCCGAGGCGCAGGCCCTGGATGCGCGCCTCGTTCGAGGGGCTGCCCGAGATGAGGATCACCGGAAGGCGCGCCTGCGGGCCGCCGCGAATCGCCTCCAGCACCTGGAAACCGCTCTTGCGCGGCAGCCGCACGCCGATCACGGCGAGATCTGGCGAACGCCGGGCGATCTCCTCGATCGCCGTCTCGCCGTCGAAGGCCGAGGTCACCGAGTAGCCCCGGCCGGTCAGCGTGATCTGCAACAACTCGACGACGCGCGCGTCTTCGTCAACGACGAGAATGCTCTCCTGCTCGCGACGCTCGGAAAGGATCGGCGAAAAGCCACGTATCGTCTTCTTCTCCATGGTCCCCGTTGCCCTCCGGAACGCGCCCCTTCTGGAGGGAGCGCAGCCAGTGCACGACGCGCTCGACCTGCGCGCGCTCGAAGGGCCGCGGGAGTACCGCGCCCCCCGGGGGGCGGACGCCGTCGGGCGGGACCCGAAGGTCGCCGTCGACGGTCAGGCAGACCAGCGGCGGAGCGCCGCGCATGGAGACCGGGCGCGTCTTCCAGTCCTCCAGGAGGCTCTCGTCGAGAAAGAGAGCCGTCACTCCTCCTAGATCGGCCGGAAGGACGGGATCATCGAGGTCGCGCGCTTCGAGAACTTCGAAGCCCAGATCGCAGAGGTGGCGCATGAGGAAGCGCCGCGCGAGGGCCGAGGGAGAGGCCACGCAGAGCCGCCCGGCGACGGACGGGGCCGGAGATGCGATGGCCTCGATCCGCGCGCGGCCCTCGATCGCCGGGTGAGCGAGGACCGGGCGGGCGGACGCCGCCGCAACCGCGGGAAGGGGCTGCGGCGCGGGCGGTGCCGATGTCCGGCCCCGGACGGCCGTCGGCTGGCCCAGGGACGGCTCGAGCGAGAGCGGCGGGAAGGGCGCTCCTCGCGCGGCCTCCTCCGCCGATGGGGTCACGCGGCTCGGAGACACGGGCGCCGCCTCCGGCGGGCCGGGCACCCGTTCCGGAAGCTTCTCGATCTCCGCGGCCGAATTCAGCCATTTCAGAGGCTCGACCCACGCCTCGATCTCACGCCGCGTCCATAGCCCGAGCACGCGGTCGATGCGCAAGGACACCTCACTCGACCCGTCGGAGACGGCGAACCCTTCGAGGTCTCCCTCGGATGAAAGGCGCGTGCCCGTCAGCCAGTCCCACGGAAACACGATCTTCCCGCCCGGGTGCTCGCAGACGAGAAAGAGGTTCTCGGCCCGTTTCCGCTCCTCGCGCGAAGCCGGATCGGACGCGCGAGCCTGCGGGGGCTCGCTGTCGGCAGGCGCGCTCTCGACCGGCCGGGAATCCGGCTCCGGTGCCGGCGCGGCGCGGGAGGGGGACGCCTGGACCGTTGCGCCGCTCGCTTTCTCGACCGGCCCTTCCCCCGTCGCGGGTGTTTGAACGAGGGAGCCGGCCTCCTGCAGCAGGCCGCCCATCAAGGAGAGCATGCGGCCGATACGGTTCTGCCCGCCGCCTTCATTGCACTGCGTCACGCCCCGCACCCCCTTCCCGCCGGGTACCCGGTCCCTCAGGGCTCGCGTGGACTTCCCCGATGCGAGCCATCAGCGAGCGCAGCCGTTCTCCCAGTCTCTGCCAGGTCCGCTCGAGTTGCGCGGCCTCGCGCGACAGGCGGCCTAGTTCCTGGCCCGCCCGTGAGGCGGTCTCGGCGACCTGCTTGAGCCGCGGAACGAGACGGCGCACGCGACCGCGAGAGCTTTCCGTGCCGCCGTCGACCGATTTCTCCAACAGGTCCAGGCTCTCGTCGACCCACCGCGTCCACTCGGCGAAACGCGTGCGCATGACGGGCACCGCGACGGCAGGGGAAGGAGGACGGAAGGCCGCCGGCATCGCCCGGTCCGGCGCCGCCGGCGGCGCGGCCGGCGCGGAGAGCGCGACCGCTGCCGCACCCGCCCCTTCTTCCGTCGCCGTCTGCGCCTCGAGGGCCGCCTGGGCTTCCTCGCGCCAGCGTTGGATGCCCAGGCGAAGATCGGCGAGCACCGTGAGCGCGTTCTCCTGGCTGTACTCCCGCCCGTCTTCCCGGCCGTCCCCTTCGCCGCCTTCTCGCGCGCTGCGCGCCAGGCGCTGCAGCTCCATCGCGAGCTCGGTCTGCTCCAGGAAGCAGCGCTCGGATCGCTTCGCGATTTCCTCGACCGACAGCGTCTCCTCGCGCCAGTCCTGCTCGAGCAGGCCTTGCAGGCGGGTCAGACCGTCGCGCGCGTCGCGCTGACTCTCGGTTCGGTTGCGGAAAAAATCAAGCAGCCGCCGGGTGAGCGGGTGCGTGGGCAGAGGATCGGGGCAGAGGTTCCCGCCCCCTGCGCGCCCGGCCGCGACCGCATCGAGGATCGCGGCCAGCTCGCCGCGCAGCCTCTCCAGCTCCTCGACCGCCCGCGCGCCCGAGAGATTCTGCTTGAGCAGGACCTCGACCTTGCGGCCGAGCAGCTCGAGCTCCCAGTCGGCCGCCGGCCGTCCGGCCGGGGAAGGCGGGGAAGCGTCGCCCGCGTCGATCCAGCGCAACAGCCAGGCGACCGGCCGCGCGATGCGGTCCCCGACATGCAGGGCGAAACCGGCGGCGAGCAGCAGAGCGGCGAGGAAGAAGATCGGAAAGAGGGGCACCGAGGCGGACCCGGAGCCGGCGGGATCCCCGCGCTCGGCCGGCGGGAAGAGAAGCAGGCCGGCCAGCCCGAGCAGCATCACCGGCGTGAGGAAGAGGATGAGGAGCCGGGTGCGCAGCGCTCCTCGCCGGCCCGCCGCCCCTCGAAAGCGTCGCACCGTCTCCATGCGCCCCCTCCCTACGCCGCAGAGTGCAACCTGCACCGGGCCTCGGATGCATTCCGCAGTGGCGAAACCGGCCGGTCCCGTTCCCGGGACGCAGCCGGCCGGGCACGTTGGCATCGGGCCGGAAAGCTGCACGGCTCATCCGGTCCGGATGCACGGGCCTCCTCGGGAAGGGCGAGAACGAAACAGGCGGGGACGAGCCGCCCATGGGCAAGCGAGCGCACCCATTAGCCGATCGGCTCGAATGCGCCAGGAAGACTGGGCGGCGCGTCCGGCGATCGGCCGGGTACGTTGCCGGGCGCACGCCACCCGGATCGCGTCGGGACGCGGTGGACCAGTGGCACGCCCGTTGCTGAACTCCCTGCTCGAAACTCGGCGGGGCCAGGATAGCCAGGGACGCCCGGGTGTCAAGGCCCGAGTACCGGCCGGAGGCCGGCGCGGAGGACCAGAAACGCGATGACGGGTACGCGGAAAAGGCGGAGCACCCATGCGATCCATCGAGCAGTACCTGGACCTGAAGGGCACCGACCGGGGCGTCCGGCCGACCTACCACTTCATGATGCGCTGCCTGCTCTACTCGCGCATGGAGACCGGCCTCGTCTCGAACAAGGACTACTATGACGAGGACGTGAACGTCTACATCGCGCACCTGCTGAACTCGTTCATCGACCCCGCCTACGTGCAGCGTGCCGGGCGCTACCTCTCGAAGTACGACAGCGAGGTCTTCGCGCGGCTGGCCGAGTCGGGCGACGCGCGCCTGAAGTACACCCTCTACAAGACGAACGCCGACTTCCTGCTCGTCTCGCTCGGCATTTTCGGCAACGCCCGGGCCTCGGCCCCGAGCCGGCGCGCTTCGGTGGAAGCGGGCGGGGGGCACGCGCTGCTCCAGCCTTCCGAGGAGGCCTACGTCGGGCGGGGCAAGACCTACTATCGCTTCGCCTACAGCTACAGCCAGCAGATCCACAGCCCGCATGCGGCGATCACCGAGGTGCTCGAGAAGCTGAGCGCGGGATTCGAGAAGTATCTGCGCATCCTCGTCCACATGCGCGGCGAGTATCTGAACCTGATGGACCGCCTCTCGCGGGGCGAGGTCTACCACCTGGAGCGCAGCGTCGACGAGGCGCGCAAGGCCGGCGACCTGCGCGAGCTGCAGGACCGCTTCCTGGACGAATTCTCCGCCTGGCGCAGGACCGGCAGCCCCGAGGCGCGCCAGCGGGTGGAAGAGTTGGTGAACGAGATCCGCAAGCAGGACCCGAACTTCAAGTTCCGCTTCCCGAAATAGCCCGGCCCGCGATCCGGCTACTTCAAGTACCCGAGCGAGCGCAGCTTCTCGAGTCCTTCCTCGTCCAGCGTGGTCGAAACCGTCTCCGGCGTGAACTTCGGACACTCGCTCTCGAAGCGCTCGATTCTCGCCCGCAACTCGCGCGCCACATCCGGCCGCTGCCCGGCGAGCGAATTGCGCTCGCGCGGATCGAGGACGAGATCGAAGAGCTCGACCTGCTCGGGCAAGGTGACGATCAGCTTCTCGTTGCTGACGACGATCGACTTGAGCGTGCGCAGGCCGAACCAGGGCGCGCTGCGCAGATCGGAGAGGAACGCGCGATCCGCGGGCGGCGCCCCCTCGCCGCGCAGGAATGGCAGGAGCGAGATGCCCTGGTCGCTCGCCCCGGGCTGGAGATGGGCGAACTCGCGCAAGGTCGGCACGAGGTCGAGGAGCGACACCGGTTCGGCGATGCGTCTCGGCGCGATGCGCAGGTCCCGCGACGGGGCGAACACCAGGGGCACGGCGAGGACCTCTTCGTAGAGCGTGCGGCCGTGGTCCCAGTCGCCGTGGTCCAGGAATTCCTCGCCGTGGTCGGAGGTGATGACGACCATCGTCCCGCGGTCCCAGCGCAGGAGTTCGCTCAGCTCCGCGATGCGCTCGTCGACGTAGCGGATCTCGCTGTCGTACGCCGAAATCGAGTAGGCCAACTCCCCGGGCATCGGCTTGAACCAGGGGTCGTGCGGCTTGTAGGGCCGGTGGGGATCCATGTAGTGGAGGTAGAGGAAGTACGGGCGGCTCTCGCCCAGCTCCTTCGTCCAGCGCTTGACGGCCGCGTTCACCTGGGCGGCTCCCAGATCGGCGTACTCCTCGAAACGATCGAAGCCGGCCTCGAACCCGAGCGCGCGGCAGATGTTCACGTTGTCCGAAACGCCCCAGGTGCTGTAGCCCGCCTCGCGAAAGGCCTCCGCGACCGTCTGCACGCCCTCGGGCACGCGGTTCACCGAAATGCGCGGATCGACGCGGCCGAGCACCTGCATCGCCTTGAAGCCGGTCAGGACGCCGTGCTGCACGGGGTGGAGCGAGGTGAGGATCGAAGCGGTGGCGGGCGCGGTCCAGGAAGAGGTGGAGCGCACCTTCTCGAAGACGACTCCGTGCGCGGCCAAGCGCGTGAGGAACGGGGCCGTCTCCTTCTCGTAGCCGTAGAGCTCGAGATGGTCGGGCCTCAGCGTGTCGATCACGATCAGGACGACGTCCGGCCTCGCCGGCTCCCCTCCCCCGCAGGAGACGAGCGTCGCGGCTGCCGCTCCCGCGGCGACGAGAGCAAGGAGGGCGAGACGAATGCGTTTCACGGATGCCTCCCCCGCCGAGCCCGGCCTGCGCCTCGCGGCCCTTCGGTCCGGGCCGCTCATCCGAGCTTGTAGTTGGGCGCTTCCTTCGTGATCGTCACGTCGTGCGGGTGGCTTTCCTGCAGCCCGGCGCTCGTGATGCGGATGAAGCGCGCCTCGCGCCGCAGCTCGTCGATCGTCTGTACGCCGCAATACCCCATGCCGGCGCGCACCCCGCCGAGCAACTGGTAGACGACATCGGAGACCCGCCCGCGATAGGGCACCCGCCCCTCGATGCCCTCGGCGACCAGCTTGTGGCTCTCGACGTCGCGCTGGAAGTAACGGTCGCGCGCCCCTTCGCCCCGCATCGCGCCGATCGAACCCATGCCGCGGTACGACTTGTAGCTGCGGCCCTGGTAGATGATCGTCTCGCCGGGACTCTCCTCGGTGCCGGCCAACAGGTTGCCCACCATCACGGCGCTCGCTCCGGCGGCCAGCGCTTTCACGATGTCGCCCGAGAACTTGATCCCACCGTCGGCGATGATGCGCACGCCGAGCCGCTCGGCCTCGCGCGCGCAGTCGAGGATCGCCGTCACCTGCGGCACGCCGACTCCCGCGACGACGCGCGTCGTGCAGATGGCCCCCGGGCCGATGCCCACCTTGACGGCGCTCGCGCCCGCCTCGACCAGATCGCGCACTCCCTCCGGCGTCGCGACGTTGCCCGCCGCAATGGGGATCTGCGGAAAGCGCTCGCGCAACTTCCTCAGCGTGTTCAGCACGCCGGTCGAGTGCCCGTGGGCGCTGTCGATCGCGAGGAGATCGGCGCCCTTCGCGACCAGCATCTCCGCCCGCCGCACGGCGCTCTCGCCCGCGCCGACCGCCGCCCCCACGAGCAGCCGGCCGAGCGGGTCCTTGGCCGACTGGGGAAAGGCGATGCGCTTCATGATGTCCTTGACCGTGATCAGCCCGCGCAGGCGGCTCTCGGCATCGACGACCGGGAGCTTCTCGATGCGGTGCTCGTGGAGCAGACGCTTCGCCTCTTCGAGGCTCGTGCCCACCGGGGCGGTGATCAGGTTCTCCCGCGTCATCACCTCCCGGATGAGCACCGTGCGGTCCTCGATGAAGCGCAGGTCGCGGTTCGTGAGGATGCCGACGAGGCGCCCGCCCTCGGTGATCGGAACGCCGGAGACGCGGTACTTCTCCATCACCTCCAGCGCCCTCCCGACCGGGAGGTCGGGCGGCAGCGTGATCGGATCGGTGATCATGCCGCTCTCCGAGCGCTTGACCTTGTCGACCTCGACCGCCTGCTCTTCGGGGCTCAGGTTGCGATGGATGATCCCCAGGCCTCCCTGGCGCGCGAGGGCGATCGCGAGACGCGACTCCGTCACCGTGTCCATCGCCGCGCTCAGCAGCGGGATGTTCAGGCGGATGCCCTCGCAGAGCGTGATTCCGGTATCGACCTGGTCGGGCAGCACGTCGGACTTGCGTGGCATGAGGAGCACGTCGTCGAAGGTCAGCCCTTCCTTGGCGAAGATCGGGTCCATGCCCCTACCTCCATGCGATTCGAGCGCCGAGTGATGCGGCGGCCGCCCACGGCGCTCGAGCGAAACGAACGCGAAGGGGCCGACGAGGATCGCGCCGGCCCCTCGCTCTGCCTGACGCGAATCTCAGTCGCCTTCTCCCGTTCCCCAGATGAGCCCTTCGTACGGCGAGAAGTAGTAGTTGAGACCGATGCGCAGCTCGGTGAACAGATCGTCGCCGCCGAGCGCGCTCGGAAAATCGTCCGCGTGCGTCGAGAGAATGTAGTGCCAGTTCCAGTGGATCGTCGAGGTAACGTGAGAGCTGACGTGGAACTCGCCCGAGGCGCCCAGGTAGACGCCCGGATCGGTCGCCTGGCGCTCCTCGCTCGTCTCGGGATCCCGGAGGAACTCGCCGTCCCGACGAAGACCCCAGACATAGATCCCGGTACCCGCGGTGAGCGAGGTGGTCATGGTCCACAGCTCGGCCACGCGGCGCTCGACGCCGATCGTGAGCGGAATGACGACGAGGGTGAGATCGCCCGATTCGGCATAGCCGTTCCAGCCGTACCCCGCCTCGATCGCGCCCAGCCAGTCGGTGTTGAAGCGATAGCGGAAGACCGCCTTGGCCATCGGACGCATCTGGGCCGACTGCCCGTCGAAGGAGCGGGCGTCGTCGTCGGCCAGCCATTGCATGACCCCGCCGGCGACTCCGAAACTCGCGAGGCTGTTCAGTTCGGTGCCGATGCCTGCCCGGCAGAGGCCGGGAGTGAGAAGCAGGGCCAGGCCGAGCAGAAGAGTCCCTCTCATCGTGATCCCTCTCTTCGAGAGCCGCGCCCTGTGCGGCGGCGACGCCCCGCGCCGTTCGCTCGTTGCGCGGCCCGTGCGGGCCCTCGGCACCCGCCCCGCGGACAGCCCGCACGCAGGGTGCGCGGCGGCGCGGGAGGGGTGGCGCTACGCGGCTCAGAATCGCGCGACTATACCGACCTCCGGCCGCGGGTGTCAAGGTGCCGCCCGGTGGCGGCATCGTCCCAAGTGTACGGCGTTCTTCGCTTTCGTGCGTGCGTGGCAGGCAGTGTCTTGCGGGCGGGACGGCCGTCCGGGCGCGCTCGCCCCGCGCGGTCCGCGCGCGGGGCTGGAGCGGGCACCGGGGAGGCCGAGGTCATCGCGGAGCGCGGCCGGTAGGGGCCAAGAGAGGCCAGCGCGAATCGCGGAGCGCGGTCAGTGCAACGGCCGGGGTCAAAAAACGGTTGCCGCCACGCGATGCACCCGGCTAGTCTCTCTCCCCGGTCGGCGGCGTAGCTCAGTTGGCTAGAGCAGCGGAATCATAATCCGCGTGTCCGGGGTTCGAGTCCCTGCGCCGCCAAGCCTGACCTTCTGTCCCCGATCGGTTGCCCCGCCCGAGGATGCCGGACCGACTCGCGGCGTCCGCCTTCGCGCCGAGTCAGGTGGACGACGCCCCCCTCGCCGCCGCCCGGGTCGCGGCGCCCGGCTACCGGAAGCAGCTCTTGATCTCGCCCCAGGTGTTCTCGCCGGCCGGCGATCCGCCCGGGCTGATGCCCGAGAGCTCGAGGAGGTAGTCCGAGTCGCAGGACACTCCGTTGAAGACCGCGGGCCCGACCCAGATCCAGGCCTCCACTCCCGCCGCCACGGTGCGGCTGAGGGCGACTTCCTCGCAGCAGGCAGCGAGGGCCAGGTCGTACTGGGGATTGATGCAGTCGGTGCCGTAGATGAAGATCAACTGCGTGTCGAACTCCCCCACCAACGTCGCGGTCAGCTCGCCGCCCGTGCCGTAGACCTGGAACCAGTCGGTGTCACGATAGGACCAGCCGGAGTAGCTGTACGTGCCGCTCCTCCCGCAAAGAATCGCGGTCCCGTCCGCTGCCCCGTAGATGGGCTGGAAGACGGGCGGCTCGCTATTGCAGCCGCCGTTGTACGTGTCGACGTAGTTGTCGCCGCACGGCGGCTCGCCCTCCCCCTGTCCCCCCGGCGGGCATTCCAGGTAGCAACAACAGCAGAAGGACTGGACCGTGAGTTGATACGAGCCGCAACTCGTGCCGTAGCCGTCGACGATGAAGTAGTAGGTGTGGCCGGCATTGAGCTGGAAGGACTCGATCCCCGACTGAAGCCCACAGTAGTCATCGTTGCAGGCGACCGGCGTGCCGACCCCGTCCTGGATTTCGAGAACGGTGTCGAAGCCCGAGTTGCACAGGTCGATGCTGATGGCTTCATCGCTCGCTGGCGTGTAGGCGTAGACGACATCCGGAGCGGTGCTGGAGGCGCACGACGGAGCGATGTCGTCGACGTTGTCGCACGTCGCCCCGGTGTCTTCGTAGGGCAGCGAAGGGATCACGAGCGCGTCCGCGTAGCTTTCACCGCCTTCCCGCGTATCCGCCATCCCGTCGCCGACACCATCCTTCTCAGGAGGTACGTACCGGTTTCCGGTGTCCGCCGCCACCACGCCAGCCAGGCACAGGATCAGAATCGACGCCATCCAGCTGCGCATGATCCACCTCCCTGGAGGACAACCCTCGCCCTTGCGGAAAGAGTCGGCCGAACGGTCGGGAGTCAACCAGCAGCCTTGACTCGCTTCACAAGTGCGTGCGTACGCTCGTCCTCGAATTCTACGGCATGAACGCTCGGCGTGCATCAAGGAGATGCCGCCCGTGTGGTCGTGGCCGCCCCGGCGACGGATGTAGCCCGGCGGCCACCGAGCGCCGGGCCTGAACAGGTCGGGACCGGTCGACCCCTCTCACACGCGCTTCTTGTACAGCGCGGAGGTCCTGACAGGGCCCGCGGATCCTCGGCCGCTTCCCACCCGGAGCGGAGAGCGGCCCGCGGTGGATCGCTGGCCGCTCTGCCTTCTCGCGAGCGAGCGATGTTGCCCGGAATCAGGCTGGTCTAGCGATAGGCCGACTTGATCGCTCCCCAGCTGTCCGGGACGACCGGCGAGGGGATGCACGGATTCACCGGCTCGCACGTCGTCCATTCCGGATGCCACTGGCCGCCCATCGCGAGGCAGTCGGCTTCGGTCAGGATGAAGCAATCCAGGCCGACGCAGCAGACGC
>Ga0316622_100000476_pt1 | contig 23317 bp, 19 predicted proteins | sample OWC_Aug_OW2_C1_D_FD_207646 | JGI IMG/M metagenome (GOLD analysis project Ga0316622, IMG submission 207646) | Wetland soil microbial communities from Old Woman Creek delta, Ohio, United States - OWC_Aug_OW2_C1_D5_C | ecosystem: Environmental > Terrestrial > Soil > Wetlands | place: USA: Ohio... | reverse complement strand
CGAAAGTGAGGGAATAAAGAACCAGGCCCACTTCTACCCGAAAGGGACCGTCATCCCGACGGGCGCCGTGTACGTCACGAACGGAAAAGAGACCATGGCGATAACCGTATCTATCTCCGGAAGGACAAGGACCTGGCGTTCCTGCGGCGGGAAAAAGTGGGCGCCTCTCTAAAGGCAGAAGGAATAACTGATTGGGTAACCAATTACATAGTTCACGCTTGAACGTAACAGAAATATATTGTTTGGCATCATAACAGTTTAAATTAATACAGTTTCTAATTGGTATGGGTTTTGCTTGCTTTATGTCAATTGACGTTAAGTTATACCTATAAACCTATGCCGAAATATCGTCTCATATGCCCAGAATGCAATGCCGTCATCGCTACCGCCTGTCCGGAGGCGATGGTATGGGAACTCTGCCCGGTGTGCAAGAAATACATGTGGGACCCCTATGACGCTAAGATGGCGGACCTGATCACGGACCATCGCGAGCAGAGACGGATGCTATCCGAGCATCGTCAGAATAATTAGCTCCTCAGACGTCGTGCCGGCACGCGCCTAGGTGGGTCGTCGATGGTCATCGCAGGAACTGAATGGAGGTTGGAACTATGATAAGCAAAAGTGGGTTCGGTCGCGCTCTCACATGCCTGATCGGCGCCGCGTGGTTATGGTGCTGCCCCTCCCAGGCCATGGCCGCCGCCCCCATGGCGGATTACTGTGTTACGCCGCCTTATATCGGCGGGTCCATCGAGCCGAACCTCCTGCTCCTGATAGACAATTCGGCCAGCATGTACGACCTGCAATACCAGGACACGACCAATCTGTACTGTGCCAATGCACCGACTACATCCTGTACCGCCGGTACAACCTGCGCCGGAACGGCTTCATGCTTGTCGAGCACCACAACCACGACAACGACCACGACCTCGGCGAAACCATGCACGTCAAATGCTCAATGCACCGCTCCTGGCGATAGTTGTTTAGCTTCCGGTTATTGTAGAAAAGATACCGTCACTACAACTACAGTCGCCTATGATCCGATTCCCTGCGCGACTGATGCAACCTGCAGCGCTAAAACGCCGGGCGATGTCTGCAATAATAAATGCACCGCCAGCCGGCAGTGCTATGACACCACATACAGCACTGCGACCACCTACAGCGGCTACTTTACGCCTGCTGCAATTTACAGCTATGATTTCACGAACGGTAAATTCACGAGCGGAGCCACCATGCCCGGGTCATGCACCTATTCGGGAGGTACGACGAAATATGTATGCGTGAATACCACGGGCACGGGTATCTCGGAATCAATAAATACCGACTCAACGGGATTCGTTGCAAGCGGGAATTTCCTCAACTGGCTTTCTGCGTCCAAGTTCGATATCGAGAAGCAGATACTGAACGGCGGAAAGTTCGATGCGACGAGCAACGTTCTGATCGCTGAAACGCGGGGCTGTGCGGGCAGAAAGTTCATCAAGGCACCGCAGGGAGTGAACCTGACCTTCGCCGTCAGGGGAGGAACGCCGGGTGGCATCAGCTCGACCATGAGCCAGGCAACGGAATACGGCCAGACCTATATCGACATCTACACGGGGACCTATAATGCAGCGGACTGCTTGACCGCAATGGATTACTGGATGAACATCGACATCGCGAGTCTCGGCCCCTTTCAGAACGCAAGCAAGGGATGCGTCGGTGCAGGGAGCACGGTCGGAGGGACTTCCCTTTGGAACCATGTCCTTCACGACTGCTATCAGGGTCTAGCAGGCGGCGCGCAAGGCTATTCAACCAATTTAAAATCCCTGGAAATAGAATGCAAGAATATATACAACAATATCCCTCCAGAAGACATGTTCGACCCGAATTCCGGCTATGCCGTATGCTCCGGCGTATTGTCCTATACAGACAGCAGCGGCAATCCCAACGTAGGTTACTTAGGAGCATGCTACGATGGCATGAATTTCAGCAGTCCCTGCGACGAGACGCAGATGAAAAATTATTGCGAAGTGAACATCAGCCAGATGCCGGTAGTTGACCCCTCATCGACCATCATTCCCGGGACAAGTCAGGGCGCTCCTGGATTCATCATGGAAGCAGGTCTGATGAATACCGTCCTCGTCGGGAGCTTAGCGGTCAAGGTGGGCCTCGCCGCGCCGCCTACCGGGTTGATCGACAACTTCAAGAATCAGATCCGCTTTGGCGTCATGTCCTTCCAAAACAACGGTTCGGGAAGCGAATGCAGCTCGCTGACAGGCGCCATCGTTCCGTGTTTCAAGGCCTGTTCAGCCACGAAGGATCGGGTATGCCTTGTGAATACCGACTGTCCGGCTGGTGAAACGTGTGCGGCTCTGGATAAGACTGACGGCGGAAAGATCACTTCCTACGTGGGAGCGGGCTTCTGCTCTTCCACCACCACGACATCCTGCGTAGTAGATTCCGACTGTGCTTCCGGGGAGCTCTGTCTCGCCTCCATTGGCAGCCATAGTTCAGGCCTCATCGCGGACATTGATGCCCTGAAGGCGACGTCGTGGACTCCCTACGCGGAAGCGTTTTACAACGCCATGGGCTATTTTGCCCGGACGAACGACTATACTGCCTCGCCGCCGACGAGCAGGGACTTCAATTTCCCCGGTCTGCCCGCGAGCTTTACGACATCCAAGAACCCGTCGCAGGCCCTCTGCCAGAAGAACAATATCCTGCTTATCACCGATGGTATGTCCACGGCGGACGCGAATGCGAAGGTGGACGGCTCAAGCGGACTCGCAAAATTGTATGCATCCCAGGCCCCGGCCCCCTATGCGGGAGTATACGGTTCCACGAGCGGCTGTCCCAACTACGAAGGCAGCAGGAGCCTGCCCGTGCTCTCCTGGCTGGCCAAGGAGAGGGATATCAAGACCTTATTGACGACTTCGGCCAGCGCGACCGTGCCGGTCAATTCCAGCGCTTATATTACGACCTATGTGGTCTACACCGGTCCGGCGGCAGGCGGCGCACCGGGATTGTGTGACCCCTACCGGCTCATGGCCACCACGGCCACGAACGGCGGAACTTCCCTATACAGCGCATCCACCCCGAGCGTGTTGCACGACTCATTGAAGTCCGCGCTGGAGAAGGTGGCAGCCGTGGCAGCTTCAGGTACCGCGGCGTCGGTGCTTGCTTCGGGCGAGGGCAGCGGCGCCAACCTTGTCCAGGCGGTGTTCTATCCCAGGAGGCAATTTTACAATACCGCCACCAGTTCCTTTGACGAAGTTGCCTGGAGCGGAAGGCTCGCCAACCTCTGGTATTACGTGGACCCCTTTTACAATAACAGCACCATCAGGGAGGATGAAGGCGACAAGATCCTGAATCTCAAGACCGACGCCACCCACGCCGACAACATTACCGAGCTGTATTACGACAAGAATCAGGGAACCACGTACGCTCGCCGGTGGACCGACCCGGCCGGGACGGGCACGATAGGCACTCTACTGACACCAAACGTTATCTTTGAGAACGTGAAGAACCTATGGGAGGCTGGGACCCTGCTATGGAAGCGGGACGTTACCACTGCGGCCGGGAAGAGGAAGATCTACACGGCGATCTTTACCGGAACCACGCATACGCTCCTGACCGGTAATTTTTCGAGCAACATCGTGAATCCGATACCTGCTACCGGCACTCCCGATGCCGACAACCGCTCGTTCCTCAGGCCCTACCTGCAGGCCGCGACCGACACCGAGGCGGCGAACATCATCGATTGGGTCCAGGGCATCGACAAGAAGGTGTGCTCCAATGCCATTGGCACGACCTGCACATCGAACGCTGACTGTACCTCGCCGGGGACCTGCGGCTACCTGTACCGTCCCCGGACCGTGAAGATCGAGTCGATCGATACGACCGCCCGGGTCTGGAAGCTCGGCGACGTGGTGAACTCGACGCCCAAGATCTCATCGTGGATGGCGCTGAACGACTACCACAAGAGGTACAGTGACGCGACCTACGGCATACCCTATGCCGATGCGATCCTTGAAAATCCGGCTGATCCCACGCACTTCGTCACGACCCAGGCCTACAAGAACAGGGGGATGGTCTATACCGGCGGCAACGACGGTATGCTTCATGCGTTCAAGATCGGTCAATTGCAGTTGAAGTGGACCACCCCCACCGCCCAGCAGGCCACGGAGAAGGCGAGGCTGATGAACACGGAGACGGGCGCGGTCTGCGGTACCGGCGACACGGAACCCTGCGGCAAAGAGATGTGGGCGTTCATCCCCAAGCAAGCACTTCCCTACCTGCGCTACATGGCTGACCCCGGCTACTGCCATGTCTATTCGGTCGATCTGACGCCCTTTGTCTTCGATGCAAGCATCGGCGGTCCGGCGGACGATCTGAGGACGGCGGACAGCTGGCGGACCGTGCTGATCGGCGGCATGCGGTTCGGCGGGGCCTGCAGAAAACAAGGCACCTGCGCCGCCAACGGCGACTGCGTGAACACCCCGCTCATCGATCCTGATGACAACACCAAGGGCCTCGGGTATTCCACGTACTTTGCCCTTGATGTGACCGATCCGGTCAACCCCCGTCTCCTGTGGGAGTTCTCCCATGACGAGCTCGGTTTTGCGACCACCGGGCCGGCCATCGTGAGGATCAACGGGACAACCAGCGGGTCGTCCAATATCGGAACGAACGGCAACTGGTTCGCAGTATTCGGTTCCGGGCCGACCGGTCCCATCACGCCGGAGCACCAGTTCCTCGGCCATTCCGACCAGAGCCTGAAGCTCTTCATCCTTGACCTCCGGACCGGCACGCTGCTGCGGAAGATGGATTCCGAGATGTCGATCGCCAATGCATTTGCCGGTTCGCTGAACAACGGCGCGGTCGATGTCCACGAACCGTCAAATGGCCTTCAGAACTACCAGGACGACGTCGTGTACGTCCCGTACGTCAAGAAATCGTCCGCCGGAGCGTCCTGGACGGACGGGGGCGTGGGCAGGCTGGTGACCAAGCAGGACCCGGATCCCAGCACGTGGGAATGGAGCACACTGATCGACAACGTAGGGCCCGTCACCTCGGCCGTTTCCAAGCTGGAAGACACCAATAGCGGGAATTTGTGGCTTTACTTCGGAACGGGGAGATATTATTATGTGCAGGGAAGCAGCATTGACGATCCGAGCGGACAGCGGCATCTCGTCGGGCTGAAGGACCCCTGTTATAATAACCTGGGCTTCGATCCGACCTGCACGGCCGGTGTGCTGTTCGGCAATCTCACGGACGTGACCGATGTGGCCGACGTGCCGTCCGTCCAGACGGCGAATAGTTCGGCGCTCAAGGGCTGGTACATCCGGCTCGATCCGAACGGTTCCTATACCTATCCGCCGGACCCTGCCACGAACTTCATGGCCGAGCGGGTCATTACCGACAGCCTTGCCACGGGTCAGGGCACGGTGTTCTTTACCTCCTACAAGCCTTATACGGACCTGTGCAATTTCGGCGGCAAGACCTTCATCTGGGGAGTGAACTACAACACCGGCGGCGTCCCGCTCAACCTGAAAGGAAAGGTCCTCATCCAGGTGTCCACGGGCGCCATCGAGCAGAAGGACCTCTCCTCGGCATTCACGGCCGCGGGCGGCAGAAAAACCGCAGCCATGGAGGGAAAACCGCCGGAAGCGCAGGGCATGTCGATCATCGGCGCTCCCGGCCCCACCAAGAAGGTGGTCCATATCAAGGAGCGGTAGATAGGTACGATGGGGTATTATCGCATGATGAACAGCATGGGCAAGAAGGGATTTACGATCGTTGAGCTCCTCATTGTCATCGCGATCCTGGCGGCCCTGCTGGGCATGGCAAGCCTGTCCTATAATTCCATGATGGACCGGCTGAACGTGGAGAAACAGATGCAGGAGATGTCCGCCGACCTCATGAGCGCACGGATGCGGGCGATGCAGCGCAACAGGACCCATTTTGTCGTGTTCACCGCATCGCAGTATACGATCTACGAGGATACGGACCCGGCACCTGACGGCGACGGGACCCTGACCATCGGGGCTGACACGATGTTCCAGCAGAAGAACCTGATACCAAAGTTCCCGGTCGTCTGGCCGGCCGCGTGGACACCTGTGTCGCCCCTGCAGTTCAACGGAAAGGGCATCGTGCCCACAGATGATGTGATCGACATTCCTGGCATCGTGCGCATTTCGACGGCCACGTCCGGCGGAACCGACTGCCTCATCATATCGGAGATCAAGATAACCCTGGGGAAATGGGATGGCACAACCTGTATTGGAAAATAGCAAAGGCATGTCCCTCATCGAGGTCATGATCGCGATCGTGCTGCTCATGATCGTGTCACTGGCCCTGATGCAGACCTCGCTCGTCGGATACCAGGCGAACCTTCAGAACTCCCTGCGCGATGAGGCGACCCGCGTGGCCGATCAGGAGATGGGCAGGCAACGGGACCGGCTGTACGATGACATTGCCACGAGCGAGACCACTACCGTCATTACCGGCCGCATCCGGGGGGCCAGGGTTGACTATACTGTCACCACGATCCCCAAGGAAATCGCTGCAGCGAACAGCAAGCAGATCACCGTGGTGGTCCAGTGGAACTATCGGGGAAGGGGATACAACCACAGCGCTACCACCTTAGTGGGGAAACCATGAGAAACCGCCAGTCAGGCTTCACCATGCTTGAACTGATCATCGTGATGGCGATCTTCATGCTGGTGATCTTCAGCGCTTCGGACATGTTCGTATCGCTTCTGACCGAGTTCAAGCAGCAGGGCAAGATCGCCATTACGAATATCGAAGGGATCCTCGGCCTTGAGATGATGCGCCGGGACATCGAGCATGCCGGCTACGGGCTGCCCTGGGACGGCATTACAGCCATTACAGCCTACAGCGAAATCACTGCAGGCACGGAACCGGCCGAGGCGGTCGCCGCGACGCTCAACGACGCGACGCTATCTGCTCCCCGGGCCATCCTAAGCCGAGATGGAGCGGGATGGCACGGGACCGACCACTTGGCGATCAAGGCCGCGAACGTGGCTATGAGCAACACCTGCGAAAAATGGACGTTGCTCGACAAGGCCGGTGTACCCGCCCCGTGGACGGCAGCGACGGATAATCTCAAGAACATGGACAATGTCATCGTCATCTCCCAGGGGCCCACCTCACGGACGCTCGTCCCGGTAGCAGCAGGGGGATTCACCACGACCTTCGCGAATATCGCCAACTTCGATGCGAACCGCTCCGATACGAGCATCGTCTACGGCATCGATCCCAACACCGCTCCGAAGATGCCATTCAACCGGGCTGACTATTACGTCGAAGCTCCTGCATCTGCTTCCGATCTGCCTACCCGTTGTGCTGCAGGCACGGGCCTGCTCTACAAGGCAGTGGCATCGCAGGCCGCCAATGATGCATTTGTTGATCCACCTATGCCGGTCCTGGACTGTGTGGCGGACATGCAGGTCGCATATGTGCGGCTCGCGGACACCAATAATGACGGCGTCCTGGAACGAGATATCACTCAGAACATTACGGCGTTGACTGCCGAGGAGATCCGCACCCAGGTGCGGGAGGTAAGGGTGTATATCCTTGCCCAGGAGGGGCAGCGGGACAAGAGCTATGATCATCCATACCAGCCAATGCGTGTAGGGGAGACTAGCGCGAATGGCGGGATCGGCGATGTGGGCAGGGATTTCGATTTCGTAGCGGACGGTAGCATCACGGACTGGCAGCATTACCGGTGGAAGCTCTATATACTGGTCGCAAAGCCTGTCAACTTGCGATGACAGGTTCATGGGAAACTACGGCTGGAGATGGTGATGAACATGAACGCACAGAGACGGCAAATGATCATTGACCTCGACCTGAACGGCCGTCCCGGGAAAGATGCCGAGAGGGGAGCTGTTCTTATCATCGTGGTCGTCCTTTCGGCGATCGCCCTGGCGATCATGACGACCCTGATCTATTTGATAACAGTGGGAACTCAGGTCACCGGCATCGAGAAACGGTACCGATCGGCGCACGATGCTTCCTTCGGCGGATGGGAGATCATGAGCCAATTTCTGGCCACCCGGGGCTCGACTACGACCATGAGCTTGTTTACGTCGAGCTTGAATGCTGCTGGGCTCAGCTCCGCTGTCACTGATACCGCGGGGTGCACCGCGGCAACGAAGATGATGACGTCGTCAGCGACCTGGCCGGCAGCGTGCAGCCAAACCACCTCCATGGATTCCTATGATTTCCGCGTACAGCTCGTCTCCGGGTCGACAAGTACCGTCTACGGGAAATACAACGTCTACGGGAAGATAGTCAATACCGTCGAGGGAAATACCGGGAATGAGACGTCCGGTAGCGGACTCCAGGCCACGGGAACGGTGAACTCAACCTCCGGTGTGATCACCGTCATGGCAGTACCCTATTTGTATACGGTCGAAATGGAAGCGGAAAACGCCTTAAATCCCTCGGAACGGGCCAAGCTCTCCGTCCTGTACCAGTACTGACATGTATCCTCGGCAGACACTTCTCTCGCTTGCGGCGCTTGCTCTGCTATGCTCCTGCCCGGCTGAAAAGCCAGCCGTTCCCACTGCGGAGAGTAGCGTGGCCGACGGCCCGCCCTCGGCAGAGGGGCGCTCCGCGTCGATCCCCGGAGACATGACCCTCGAGATATCGCCGCGAGACCCGAGTAGAAAGTCGGTCCTCAGGGTTCTCGCAAAGGGGTTCGATCCGTCACGTGCCGATTTTCAGTGGTTGGTGGATGGTAGTCCGGCAACCATCGATACCCCGGGGCTGTTCAACTGTTCTTCCGTAGCCAAAGGATCGACCGTCCGGGCACGGGCCTTGGTCCAGGGACAGGAGGTCCTCTCCAGTCCCGTGGAGATCAGGAACACCCGCCCTGAACTGGTGAACGTACGGTTCCAGCCGGAGACCTTCAGACCCGGTGATACACTGATGGTAGAGGCGGAGGCGAGGGATATGGACGGTGACACGGTGACGGTCCTGTATGACTGGAAGCGCAACGACGCGCCTGCCGGGAACGCTTCGGCGATCGCGGGCCAGGTCATGAGAGGCGACCGAGTGACCGTGACCGTCACACCCTTTGACGGAGAGCACTATGGAACACCGGTCGTGCTGAATACGGAGGTTCGCAACCTGCCTCCCTCTTTTATTGAACACAGGGATTTCAGCTTCATTGGGGGCCGGTATCTCTATCAGGCCCGGGCTACGGACCCCGATGGCGATGTTCTCGTCTATTCACTGACGGATGCCCCCGAGGGCATGATCATTGATCGTTCCACCGGCGAATTGTCCTGGAATGTCCCTTCGGACTTTAAAGGGCGGAGCGGCGCGACCATTGTGGCCGAAGATGGTCACGGAGGGACGGCGCGCTATTCTATCGTTATTTCGATCTCACCGTAGACCTGCCGGCGATCCGGGGAAAGGGAAATAAGTCTCGATGGCTGTTATCCGCAAGCGGAGGATCAAAGGCCGCACCGTTCTCCCGGGCGAAGGGCAGATCGGTGACGTCCAGATATCGTCCAGCGGTGCAACGATCCGGCTAACCTGGAAGACTGCGGGCATGGCGCTCCTGGTAGTCCTGGCTGCGATCGGCATCGTCCGTTATTCCGGCATCATGGACAGGCCGGCGGGCATCCCGCATCAGTCCGCGGTCGGCGCAGGGCAGGCGGACAGCGCTGTTGCGCAGCCCGCGGAAAACAAATCGCCCGTTGTTATCAACGCCATGATCGAGCCATCAAGCCCATCGGTGTCAACAGTGCTCGAGGTCAGGTATGATGTGAACGATCCCGAAGGCGACGCTGTCACCTGTGACATCCGTTGGTTCGTAGACGCCCAGGTTGTCCAGGAGGGGACGAGCAGCACGCTCCAGCCGGGACCCTATCGGCAGGGATCTACGGTGTACGCTGAGGTCATTCCGGCCGACCAGTACTCCAGCGGTACCGTCTTCACGACATCCCCCGTCACCATTCCGAACACACCGACATCGGTCACCGCGGTCACCCTTTCTCCTGAAACCGCATATCTTGGTTCCATCATCACGGCGACGCCTTCGGGAATAGGCCTCGATGGCAATTCTGTCCATTTTCAATACCAGTGGCGAGTGAACGGAAGCCCCGTCGGTGCATCGACCGGCCAGAACGTATTTGATACGACCGGGCTGCGGAAACGGGACAGCATTTCCGTGATGGTGACGTATTCGACCGGCCAGGCTTCCGCCGGGCCCATCAGTTCAAATACGCTCATCCTGCAGAACAGGAAACCGGTGATCACCTCCGTTCCTCAGATGGGCCTTCAGGGAGGCACCTACCTGTACCAGGTCGTCGCGACGGACCCTGACGGCGACATGCTTAAGTACCGTCTTCAGAAGTTTCCCGATGGGATGGCCATCGACCCTTCCGGCCTCATTCGCTGGGAACTGCCCAAGGGGGTAATGTTCACCGGGAGGAACGAAGTGAAGGTTGCGGTGATGGTGGAAGATGGCGATGGCGGTACGGATTCCCAGGAATATTCGATCGTCCTGACCGATGTTCTGGTCTATTGAGCCTGAATTTCCATGATCTCCGATCCGGGCTGTACGTTCTCAGGGATACCGGCAGGAGCATCGTTCAGCCTCGTCCATGAGCAGGCATCATGACCGGCCGGCCTGCCGGCATACCGCTGCGCCGTAGCGTGCTTATGTCGTTGCGGAAGGCCGCGGGTCGCAGCAGCCCTTTATTTGGTTCTGAAGTCATTTCCGGGCGGCCCTTGGATCCTGACGAGTCCTCTCACCTATGAACCCAGCCGTTATTCTCGCATCGAACTCTCCGCGAAGACGAGAACTCCTGGAGGAACTCGGGATCTCCTTTTCCGTGGATCCTTCCGATGTGGACGAAAGTGTCCTTACGGGAGAAGCTCCCGAGGCATACGCCGCCCGGGTGGCGCTGGACAAGGCGCAGGTCGCCGCCGGGCGGGCGCGGGAAGGGGTCATTATCGCCGCAGACACCATCGTGGTCGTCGGAGAGACCATCCTCGGGAAGCCGGCCGATGCACGCGATGCCGGACAGATGCTGGCCGCATTGTCCGGACATGAGCACCGCGTAATCACCGGCCTGGTGGTCATGGATGCAGCCTCCGGAAGGACCGCTGTCCGGACCTCGATCACGAAGGTATGGTTCAGGGACCTGAGCGATCGGGAGATAACGGACTATGTCGCTACCGGCGAACCGCTCGACAAGGCAGGCGCCTATGGTATCCAGGGAAAGGGAGCCCTTCTCGTGGAACGGATCGAAGGTTGTTTTTCCAATGTTGTAGGCCTCCCGCTGTCGCTTTTGCTGGAAATTCTTCAGGAATTCGGCATCAGCCTCCCGGTGAACAAATAGATGCAATTTGATGCATTCAATAAAAAAGTATTCAATTCTTGACAAAGCTGGTGTTCTCCATCTACAATAAAAAACAGAAGATTCCCCCTCCGTGATTCCCAAAAATATTAGTGGTAAGGAGCCGTTCTGTGAGTATGGTCTCGATTATGATCCTGGATAACGATCCAGTCCGTATGACCGCCCTTGCCACCGCTTTTGACGCCCACGGCGACCTGAAGATCGCGTCCGCTGTTTCCAAGCGCGAAACCGCTTTCAAGCAGCTTGCGATCGAACCGGATGTCATTCTGCTGAACACCGATGTCCTCAAGCAGCGGACCCTTCCTCGCTTTCTGCATTCTATCCAGACAAAATCACCGAAGACCAAAGTGATGCTCTTGCTGACGACTGTCCCGGAGGACGATGTCCTTATAGACAGCATCAGGTTCGGTGTGCGCGGCTACGTCAAGGGAACGGATGCTCCGGCGCTGATCGCCAAGGCGGTCTCCGCGGTCGGTGCAGGAGAGATCTGGGCTGAGCGACGCGTCCTGGACAAGACCATCAGCCGCCACATGCTGATTCCCGAGATGATCAGTTCCCATGTGCCGAACCTCCAGCCCCTCACCAGCCGGGAGATGGACATGCTCAACCTGGTGCTGAAAGGGGCAACGAACCGGGAGATCGCTGAAATGAGCAACATCAGCGAGCGGACGGTCAAGACCCATCTTTACCGCGTGTACCGGAAGCTGAAAGTAAAGAGCAGGACCAAAGCGATCGCGCTCCTGTCCCATTAAGCTCGTTGAGCAATCTCGGAATGGACGCATAATGTTCCATTGATTGAAATAAGCCTTGGGCTTCTTTAATGGATATCGCTCTGTAACGGGCAGTTCTTCTCCCCTCCCTTGCTTTTCCGCCGGCAATCCCCTACAATAGACGCAGAAGCATAATCGACTGATTTTCATCGGAAAATCCATGAATATTGAATTGCTGAAGCGGTTCCTCAATTACCTTGCCGTCGAAAAGGGGCTCGCCCGCAACTCCCTTGATTCGTATGAGCGAGATCTGCAAAAGTATTTTGCTTTTCTGAGACTCAAGGAGCCTGACGCCGTCGCACCGCAGGACGTGCTGGCCTTCCTGACCCATCTATCAGCGGAAGGTCTGGCAACTCCTTCTGCAGCCCGATGTCTTTCCGCGGTCAGGGGATTCCATAAATACCTGCTGATCGACGGTCTTTCCCGCACCGATCCCACGGAGAACATCGAGACGCCCCGAGGATGGAAACGTCTTCCCAAGACCTTGAACAGCAGCGAAGTCGAAACATTGCTCGACCAGCCGGACCGAACGACGCCGCGGGGGCTCCGGGACAGGGCAATGCTGGAACTCCTCTATGCCACTGGTCTCCGGGCGAGCGAACTGGTCGGCTTGCGGCTGCAGGACGTCAACCTGGAGCGCGGATACGTCATGACCGTCGGGAAAGGTTCAAAGGAGCGGACGGTTCCGCTGGGCGAGGTGGCAATGGTCCGGCTGAAGGAATACCTGGCCCGCGCGCGGCCGTTGCTGCTGAAGGGGGCCGAGGCGGACGCCCTGTTCATCAGTTCCCGGAAACGCCAGATATCGCGACAGATGTTCTGGGAACGGATCAAACAGTACGTAAGGAAGGCCGGCATCATCAAGAATGTATCGCCGCATACGTTGCGGCACTCCTTTGCGACCCATCTTCTGGACAACGGCGCCGACCTCCGCGCAGTGCAGGCCATGCTCGGACACGCCGATATATCGACGACCCAGATCTACACCCATGTTTCCCGTGAACGGCTCCGGCAGACCCATGAGAAGTACCACCCTCGGGGATGAATCCAGGAGCGCGCGCATTCCCCGCAGCTTGCTGCGGGGTTCGCGAGCGATTAGAACAAGGATAAGAACCTTGAGGATCGAAGATTCCCTCAGCTTGCTGCAGGGAGCTCCAATGCCGGTCTCGGAGCGTGGAACGGGAAATTCGGAGTGCAGAGCTGGGCAGCTGCAGCGCCATTCAGTTCCGTTCTCCCCGCCCGCCATTTCGCATGTGACCTATGGAGATCATCACCAGCCATACGAACGCTGATTTTGACGCACTGGCATCCATGGTCGCGGCGAAGAAACTCTATCCCGGCGCCAAGCTGGTCTTCGCTGGCTCCCAGGAAAAGAGCATGCGCGACTTTTTCCTTGAGTCGACGGCGTACACCATCGAGACCGAACGGCTCCGGAACATCGATGTCGATGCGATCACGCGCCTGATCGTCGTGGACAACCGGAGTCCTCACCGGCTCGGAAAGCTTTCCGCCGTGCTGGGACGTCCCGGCGTGTCGGTCCATCTCTACGACCACCATCCGCGCACCGACGGCGACATTCGGGGGGAGGTGGAGGTCATCGACGAGGTGGGAGCAACGACAACGCTGATGGTCGAGCTCCTGCGAAAGCGGGGGATCGGCGTCACGCCCTTCGAGGCTACGGTCCTCGCGCTCGGCATCTACGAAGAGACCGGGGCCCTGACGTATCTCTCGACCACCGAGCGGGATGCCCAGGCCGCGGCGTACCTCATCGGTAAGGGCGCGAACCTGAACATCGTCTCCGACTTCATCTCGCGGGACCTCACGCCCGAGCAGGTCGCCGTTCTGGACGAGCTCATCAGCGCGGCCAAGCGCTACGACATCAACGGGATCCCGGTGGTGATCGCCGCCATTGCCACGCCCCATTATGTTCCGGACCTCGCTGCGCTGGCACACCGGCTCCGCGACCGCGAGGGCATGGACGCGCTGTTCCTCGTGGTGCAATCCGGGGAAAAAACGCATGTGATCGGCCGCTCGCGGATCCCGCAGGTCAATGCGGGGGCGGTCCTGGAGCCGCTGGGCGGCGGAGGCCATCTGACCGCCGCGTCGGCCGCGGTCCGCGATCTGACCTATCTCGAGACCTGCGAGCGCCTCATCGACATCCTCAAGCACCATATCCGGCCGGGCAAAATGGCCGCCGACATCATGACCGCTCCCGTCAAAACGACGACCATGGCAGCGACCATCCAGCAGGCGAGCGAGGATATGACGAGGTTCAGCGTGAATGTCCTGCCCGTCATCGACGGGCCCCGGTTCCTCGGGATCATCACCCGCGAGGTGGTCCAGAAGGCGCTGTTCCACGGCCTCGGGAACCGGAGGGTGACCGAGTTCATGTCGACCGGGATACCGGTCGCGGGACCGGATATGCCGCTGGCCCGTGTCGAGCAGATCATGATCGGGGAGCGCCAGCGGTTCATGCCGGTCATTGACCGTGACGGCGTTCTTGCCGGGGCCATAACGCGGACCGACCTCCTGCGGTCCCTCCATGAAGAGCGGTTCAGCCGGAACGGCATGCCGTCGGAGGCCGGGACGCGCCCGGTCAGGAATGTCCGGGGAATGATGGAGGAGCGGCTGCCGGCGGACGTGCGTTCCATACTGAAGGCGGTGGGCGAGGTGGCCGATGCATCCGGCTTTCCGGTCTACCTGGTAGGCGGCATCGTCCGCGACCTCTTCCTCCGCGTGGAGAACCTCGACATTGACATCGTCGTTGAGGGGGACGGCATCACCTTTGCGGGCATGCTCGTCAAGAGACTGGGCGGCCGCATGAAGACCCACCAGGCGTTCGGGACCGCCGTTGTCGTCCTTCCCGAGGGCCTGAAGATGGATATCGCCACGGCCCGGCTGGAATACTACGAGTCGCCGGCAGCCCTTCCCACGGTGGAGCTCTCCTCCATCAAAAAGGACCTCTACCGGCGGGATTTCACCATCAATACGCTGGCGGTCCGCCTGAACCGCCAGGACTTCGGCGAATTGATCGATTTTTTCGGCGGTCTGCGCGATATCAAGGAGCGGACCATACGGATCCTGCACAACCTCTCCTTCGTCGAGGATCCCACCCGCGTCTTCCGGGCCATCCGGTTCGAGCAGCGTTTCGGATTCCAGATCAGCAAACACACCCAGAACCTGATCAAGACCGCCGTCAACATGAAGCTCTTTCATAAACTGTCGGGCGAGCGGATCTATGATGAACTGGTCCTCATGTTCTCGGAGCTCGATCCCCTGAAGGTCATGAGGCGCATGCAGGAGTTCGACCTGCTGAAATTCCTCCATCCCACGCTCCGGTTCGGCGCCGAGCTGGAGCGGGTCTTCGTCAGCATCGGCGAGACGCTCACGTGGTATCGGCTCCTCTACCTTGATCTTCCCGTCGAACGGTGGTTCGTCTATCTCCTCGGTCTGCTCGACCGTCTGAAGGACGACGCGGCGCGGGAAGCGCTGGAACGCCTGGCGGTGCCTCCGCGGGTCCGGAAACGGGTCATGGATTCCCGTCAGCACTGCCGCGACGTCCTGTTCGAATTCTACCAGGACACGCGCATCCCTCCCAGCAGGGTCTATGACCTCGTGCGGCCCCTGGATATCGAGCAGATCCTGCTGATGATGGCAAAGGCCAGAAAGGAGCCGGCGAAGAAATACATCTCGCTCTACCTGACCCATCTCCGGGAGGTGCGGGTGACACTCACCGGCGATGATCTGAAACGGCTCGGGCTCGCTCCCGGCCCGAGGTTCAAGAAGATCCTCGCGGAGCTCCTTACGGCCAGGCTCGACGGCAGGGTGAGCACCGAGGAGGATGAGATCGCCCTCGTGAAGCGGCTTGCCCGGCTGTAGCGGAGCACTTTCCCGTTGACGGCGCGAGGACAATACCGTTATAGTAAAGCCCTATGGTGTACCTGAACCTCTTCGGCGGCGTCCTGCTCCTCCTGTACGGCATCAAGCTGGTGAACGACGGCCTGCAGAACGCCGCGGGGCCGCGCATCCGGTCGCTCCTCCGCTCGCTCACCAGCAGCAGGCTGGGGGCGGTCGGGGCGGGAGCGTTCATCACCGGCCTCATCCAGTCGAGCAGCGCCACCTCGGTCATGCTCGTGGGCTTCGTCAGCGCCGGCCTCATGAGCTTCCGCCAGACGCTCGCCGTGATCCTGGGGGCGGACATCGGAGCGACGCTCACGGTGCAGCTCATCGCGTTCCATGTCGCCGATTATGCCGTCCTCCTCATCGGGATCGGCCTCTCCCTCCTCCTCTTCGCGAAACGGCACCAGGTGAAGACCATCGGGAACGGTCTGGTGGGGTTCGGCTTCGTGTTCCTGTCCATCAGGATCATGGCCGAGGCCATGGCCCCGCTCGAGCAGAGCGTCCTCTTCAAGGACGTGCTGGCCGCGCTGGTGGGGGTGCCGTTCACCGGCATCCTCATTGCCGCCGTCTTCACGGGGCTGATCCACAGCAGCGCCGCCACCATCGGCATCGCCCTCGCCCTGGCCGTGAACGGACTGATCCCGCTCGACGGCGCCATCCACATCGTTCTCGGCGCGAACATCGGGACCTGTTCCACGGCGCTCATGGCGAGCTTGCGCGCGCCCGCCGAGGCGCGGCGGGTGGCGTGGGCGCACGTGCTGTTCAAGGTGATCGGGGTCGGGCTGCTGCTGCCGGTCCTGCCGCTCTTCGAACGATTGGTCGCCCACACCGGCGGGGACCTAGCCCGCCAGATCGCCAACGCCCATACCCTGTTCAATGTCCTCATGGCGTTGTGCTTCCTGCCGTTCCTCGGCCTCTTCGCGAAGCTGCTGGCGCGGCTGGTGCCGGAATCCCCGGAGGAGAAGAAGTTCGGGCCCAAATATCTGGACGACCATGTGCTCGGGACGCCCGCGCTGGCGCTGGGACAGGCGACCCGCGAGACGCTTCGGGAGTCCGATATCGTGCGCGAGATGCTCATCGATTCCATCAAGGTGTTCCAGGTGGACGACCAGGGGCTGATCACGGCCATCCGCGACAAGGACAACCTGGTGGACATGCTGGACCGCCACATACGGCTGTACCTGACGCGCCTGTCGTCCTCGACCCTGACGGAGCTCAATTCCCGCCGCGCCGTCGCGCTGCTCGAGGCGAGCAGGGACCTGGAGAGCATCGGGGACATCATCGACCGGAACATCATGCCTCTCGCCCTCAAACGCATCACGAAGGGCCTTATGTTCTCGGAAGAGGGTATCAACGAGATCATCGGGTACCACAAGAAGCTCGTGGAGAATTTCGATATGGCCGTCTCGACCCTTGCGGGGAACGACCGGGACCTCGGGCGGCGGGTGATCAGGAACAAGGAGGAACTGGAGTCGCTGGAGCGGGAACTCACGCAGGCCCACCTGGAGCGGCTGCGCAAGGGGCTCCGGGAGTCCATGGAGACGAGCCATATCCACCTGGACGTCATCGGCAATTATGCCCGCATCAACTCCCTCGTCACGCATATCATCTATCCCCTCTTCGAGGACGCCAGGAGCCGCGGACGGGACGAGGTGTTCGTCGTCGGGGGGTAGGGGGCATGTCCGAGGGCCGGACAATATCCTTGAGCAGGAGAACGTCATGATCAAACAGTTGCGCGTGCAGACCAAAGCGAAGACCGAGCTGGTGGACATTACCCAGGGCGTCCAGAGGCTGGTGACCGAAAGCGGCGTCCGGTCCGGCATCTGTTACGTCTTTGTGCCGCACACTACGTCGGGCATCACGATCAACGAGAACACGGACCCGAACGTGGGGAGGGACATCCTGAAGGAGCTGAACAAGGTCATTCCCTTCGATGACCACTACGGACACAACGAAGGCAATTCTGCCGCCCACATCAAGTCCACTCTCGTCGGCGTGTCCAAGTCGGTCATTGTGGAGGAGGGGCGGCTCGTCCTCGGGACCTGGCAGGCCATCTTCTACTGCGAGTTCGACGGACCGCGGGACCGCCGTGTCTACGTGAAGGTGACGCGAGAATGAGCAGGGAAGCAGGTGTATGCCGCGTTCCGGGGCATACCTCGTCACAGGGCATGTTCACCAGCAGGAAAAACAGGGTGATGATCATCCGCGCATTGTTCGTCGCGCTTGCGTTCGGCGTTGTCCTTGCGGGTCTGCCGGCAACGGTCGGCGCCCAGTCCGCGGAGATCAACACCTATCACCGTTTGGTGAGGAACGGCTCCGACCTCCTCAACCAGGGTGATCACCGAGGCGCGCGGGAGGCCTTCGAGGATGCGCTCCGGTATGTCGACACCGATGCCACCGCCCATCTCGGCCTGGGGATCGCCAATTTTCACCTGAACGATGACCGCGCCGCCGAGCGGGAGCTGCGTCGCGCATTGGAACTGGACCCCCGCCAGAAGATCGCCTATCAGGTGCTGGGGGACATTGCGTACCGCAAGGACGATCTGGAGGCCGCGTCAGCCTCCTGGGAAAAGGCCCTCGAGATCGATCCCGGGGACGGAGCGCTCAAAGCCCGGCTGGACCGGATACGGCGCGAGCACAGCACGGAAAAGGACTTCAACCGGGACCTAACCAGCCATTTCTCCATCAAGTACGAGGGGAGGGAAAGGATCGAGGCAGGCAGGATCATTCTCCGCATCCTCGAGGACGCGTACGCAGAGGTCGGCCGCGCATTATCCTATTATCCCGACCGCGAGATCGCCGTGATCCTCTATTCGAGCCAGCAGTTCCGGGATGTGACCGATGCGCCCGGGTGGAGCGGCGGCATCTACGACGGCAAGATCCGCATCCCCATCGGCGGGATCGAGCAGGAAACGCCGGGGCTCAGAAGGCTTCTGTACCATGAGTATACCCATGCCGCGGTCCGGGCGCTGACGCCCCGCGTTCCGACCTGGCTGAATGAAGGGCTGGCTCAGTATTTCGAGGGACGGGACCTCGGGTCCGGCCAGAAAGAAATGCTCCGGCATCTGGCGGAGGCGGGAAAGCTTCCGGCGCTCGGCGACCTTGAGGGATCGTTCATGGGGCTCGGCGGCGGCCAGGCCGCTTACGCGTACATGGTGAGTCTGTCCGCGGTGCGCTATATGGCCGACCACTTCGGCGTCTACCGCGTCAAGATGGTGCTGGAAGAACTGTCCAGGGGCGCCGATTCCGGCCGTGCCATCAACAACGCGCTCCTTGTCTCTCCCCAGGAGTTCGAGATCGGCTGGAAACGGTCGCTGGAGCGGCTGTGAAGAGCACGCGCCTCGATTCTCCTCCTGTTGTCCTCCTGCCGTTCGTTCCAGGCGTAGTGCATTTTCCTCTGTTCCCTCGAGCGCCCGGACAGACCTCCGCGTCGAACATGATTTCCCTTTATCACCCTTGGGGGTTGTGGTACTATTGCCCATGATCCCGTCAGTCTCAGATCAGCTCAGGCTTTCGGACTTTGATTACGAGCTGCCCGAGGAACTTATCGCCCAGGCCCCGGCGGAGGAGCGGGACCGGTCCCGTCTGCTGGTCCTCGACCGGAGGAGCGGAGCCGTCCGGCACCGGGTCTTTGCAGACCTTGTCGAGCATCTCAGGCCGGGTGATCTGCTGGTCATGAACGATACCAAGGTCTTCCCCTGCAGGGTCCCGGCCAGGAAGTCCGGCGGCGGGAAGGCGGAGATCTTCCTGCTCGAGGAACAGGGCATCAATGTCTGGCACGCCCTGGTCAAAGGCGGCGTCGACGTTGGGAAGAAGGTCTCGATTGTTCAGGGCATCGAGGCGCAGGTCGTGGGAGATGCGGGGGAGGGCGTCAAGCTCGTTCGATTTGACGGCGTCGGGGACATCCGGACCTGCCTTCCCGATCTCGCCAGGACGCCGCTCCCGCCTTACATCAAGCGGGAACCGGACGCCCGGGACCGTGAGCGTTACCAGACGGTGTACGCCCGCCGGGAAGGCGCTGTTGCTGCGCCGACAGCGGGACTGCATTTCACCGACGGGCTGCTCCGACGACTGCGGGACCACGGGGTGGAGACCGCCACGGTCACCCTGCACGTGGGACCGGGGACGTTCCAACCGGTGCGCACGGAAGCGGTCACGGAGCATCGCATGCATCCGGAACGGTTCGAGGTCCCGGCCGACACCGCGGAGCGCGTCAACCGCGGAAAGTCCGAGGGCAGGAGGATCATCGCCGTTGGCACGACCAGCGTGCGGGCGCTGGAGACCGCGGTCCGGACGGACGGAACCGTAGCGGCTGGAGCGGGGACCTCGGAGCTCTTTATCACTCCCGGATTCCGGTTCAGGGCCGTGGATGGTATGATCACGAACTTCCACCTGCCGAAATCGACGCTCCTCATGCTTGTCGCGGCGTTCGCGGGCAGGGAACGCGTGCTGGCGGCATACCGGACCGCTGTCGATATGGGGTACCGATTCTACAGTTACGGTGATGCGATGCTCATCCAGTGACCAGGCTGGCTGACCGCGAGGGACCATATGGGTAATCAGAGGGGCGGCGTCATATCCAAACTATTCATCATCCCCGCAGGGGTCGTCGTGATCATCAGCGTTTTCACCCTGGGATACTATATGGGGCGGGGTCAAGGCAAAGAGACCGCTTCCCCGGAAAAGCTGCCTGCCCTGCCGGATATTGTATCGCAGTATCTCCCCAAGAAGGAAGACTTCACGTTCTACAAGACCCTGACGGAAAAGGGGGATAAAACCGTCTCCATCGACCTGAAGCCGAAACAAGCGCCGGAGGAGCGCGCTCCCGCAAAGCAGGAGAGCGCGCCTGCTCCCCCCGCCGAGCCGAAACCGAAAAGACAGGATGCGGCGAAAGCGCCCGAGGTGAAGGTCGAAAGGCCCGAGGTTCCCGCCGCGAAGCAGCAGACGCCGAGACCACTGCCTCAGATCGCGAAAAAAGAACCGGCTCCGCCGAAGTCCGCCCCGACGCTTCGTTACTCCATTCAGGTCGGGTCCTATCCGGAGAAGGAGATGGCTGAAGAAGAAGTGAGGAGCATGAAGAAGCGCGGGTATGCCGCCTTCCTGGTGGCGACGGACATCCCGGAAAAGGGAAAGTGGTACCGCGTGCGGGTGGGGAGCTTCGCGAACAAGCAGTCAGCGGAAAAACTGGCAAAGGAACTGAAGAGCAGGGAAGGGATCGATGGGTTCATTACGACGGAGTGATGCATGAATAAGAGGGTAAGATGGTCAATGTGAGGTCTTGTTGATATGCCGTGCCTAAAACAGCTGATTATTCCTCGCGCGTACACCTTCAGTTCAATTGTTTAAAATCTCATTTGGTATAATGTTGCACGAAATTGCTCAAGTCGTCTTCTGGCGGGAGTAGAAAGAGTGAAGGGCTTTACAGAGACACAGGGGCGCGCTTTGCTTCTGATTGTTTCAGTTGTAATTTCTCTTGCAGTGGCCGAGGGGGCAGCAAGACTACGCGGTTTCGAACCCTGGACCTATCTCCCAACCGACCAGCACGAGCCAACGATCTTTGAGTATGATCCCGTCCTTGGGTGGAAAGCCGTGACAGGGGACTATATCGATCCACCGTACGATCCAACCGCCAGCGCAACGCACATATCGATCATCAGAGGCTCGGGACGGAGGACCTCCGAAGGCCAGTCTGATGTTCACACCAGTCGTCCCAAAATGTTCTTTGTCGGGTGCTCCTTTACCATGGGGTGGGCCATTAACGATGAGGACACGTTCCCCTGGAAGCTCCAGGCGCAATTCCCCTCCTATGAGGTGCTGAATTATGGGGTTGCCGGATATGGAACCTATCAGTCCTTGCTCGTTCTGGAGCGGGAGCTGCCGCAACTTCCTGACGTAAAAGTTGTTGTTTACGGCTTTATTGATAACCATGAAGATCGGAATGTGGCCACGGCGAACTGGATGGAATGGCTTTCCAGTTATTCCCATCGGCACCAGCTGGATTTCCCGTTCGTGACCGTGGACAGGGATGGGAAATTACGCCGGCATCGGCCGGTAAGCTACCCAAGGCTGCCTTTTCGGGAAAACTTGGCCATCGTTGCATTGATGGAGAAAGCGCTGGGAAAATTTGAGGCCCGGGGCAGGGATACGCAGGGCAGGGCAGCCACACAACAGCTTATCCTTGAAATGAAAAAAGTAAGCGAGCGCAATGGAGCAGAATTCGTTCTCACCCTGCTGGACGACAGCAAAGAGGCGGAAGCAAGCTATAAGGAATTTGCGATAAAGAACAATGTAAGAGTGGCTGACTGCGACATCCCGGAAGACGTCGATGATCTGGCCGTTCCCGGCGAGGGACACCCCAATGGAAAAGCGAACACCCTCTGGGCACAGTGTATTTCCGATTACCTCGTGCAGAGCAAACTGGTGAAGACCCCTCGAGCGTCAGCCGTGGACCGATGACCGGGATGAGAGGTTTGGGAGGAGGGGAGGGGAGGGGAGGCAGCATTCCCTACCGGACGTCGCGATGTCAATGCACGGTCTGCTCGCTCACCTGCTGCACCGGAAGGGGGACCAGAGCGACCGGGTCGTTGTCCACGAGCATCTCGATCCAGTAGGTCCCGGGCGCCGGGAAGGTCGTGTTGAACCGGACCGAGATGTCCCGATGCCGCTGGGTCTCGCCAAACAACACGAATTTCGAGTCCGACTCGGACAGGACCGTCTTCCGGTCCGGCGCCACCAGCCTGATCCTGCACAGGAATTCTCCGCGACCGCCTGTCCACTCATTGATGATCGCGAAACGGGGGTGGAGTGCGGGAAAGACCCCCGCCGAGATGCTCTCGAACAGCCCCATCAGGCTGATCTTGCCGCCAGCCTCCTGCCGGACATCGTCGCACAGGATGGTATGCACCAGCGCCGGTCTGACCTTGTTGATCGTCATGTTCGAACAGTAGCACAGACGGTCACGTCAGTCAACGGCTTTTCCCTTGACAAACCCCTGTAGTATCAGTAATCTTACCCCCACGTGAGGGGCTGCTCGTGCCGGTTTCAGGCGCATGGAACAAGGCAAAGAGCGGATTTCTATCTATGACACCATCCGAACTGAACAAACTCATCGAAAGCTTTCATCCTCTCGAGAACAGGCTGCTCCTGAGCTTCTCGCGGGCGGAGAGCCTTTCCGCCGCCGACATCATCGACGCTTCGGGACTCGATGAATCGCGGCTCGATATGGCTGCCGGGTGGCTGATATCCAAGGGCCTCCTTGCGGTCACCGGGGAG
>Ga0316622_100000475_pt1 | contig 23327 bp, 20 predicted proteins | sample OWC_Aug_OW2_C1_D_FD_207646 | JGI IMG/M metagenome (GOLD analysis project Ga0316622, IMG submission 207646) | Wetland soil microbial communities from Old Woman Creek delta, Ohio, United States - OWC_Aug_OW2_C1_D5_C | ecosystem: Environmental > Terrestrial > Soil > Wetlands | place: USA: Ohio... | reverse complement strand
CGAGCCGCCCGAGCGTCCCGCGGAGCATGCCGCGCGAGAGGCGATGTACTCCCACCTGGAGAGCGCGCTCCTCGCCACCGGGTTCCTCCATGAGGATACCGCAGAGGGGATGATGCGCAGGATCCGCCGGATCCTGGGGCGCGCCGCGCTCATTCCCGGCGATGTGAAGATCTTCCGGGGGATCGCGCGGCAGATCCTCTGGCTCGCCAGGCGGCCCTCATCCGGAAGCGGGCCGGAAGAGGAGCGCTGATGTCCGAGGCACCGGCCGACCTGGCCCGGGAGCTCAAACGACGGGCGACGGAAGAGGGGTTCGATGCGGTCGGAATCGCCGCGGCGTCGAAGCTGGACCGGGACGAGGCGGCGCTCGCCGCCTGGCTCCAACGGGACCGGCAGGCCTCGATGGCCTGGATGGCACGCGATCCGTCCCGGCGCGCCGATCCGCGGACGCTCGTCCCCGGGGCCAGGAGCGTGGTCGCCGTCGCGATGAACTACTGGCCGGGCGGGGACGAGACCCGCGTCGAGGAGGGGCGCGGCCGGGTTGCCCTCTACGCGCGCGGTCGCGACTACCACCGGGTACTCCGGCGCAAGCTCGCCGTTCTCGCCGCCTGGCTCGAGGAGGCGACGGGGCAGCCCGCCAGGACGTTCGTGGACACGGGTCCCGTCCTGGAGCGGGCGTGGGCGGAGCGCGCGGGGATCGGCTGGATCGGAAAGAACGCAAACCTGCTCCACCGGGAGCTCGGCTCCTGGCTCCTGCTGGGGGAGATCGTCTCCGTGGCCGAGCTCGTTCCGGATCCCGGTCCGCACGCGGACCACTGCGGCACATGCACGGCCTGCATCGACGCCTGCCCCACCGAGGCGATCGTCGAGCCGGGCGTGGTGGACTCCAACCTCTGCATCTCGTACTGGACGATCGAGCACCGCGGCCCGATTCCCAGGTCGAAGCGCGCGGGGATCGGGGACTGGATCTTCGGCTGCGACGAGTGCCAAACATCGTGTCCCTGGAACCAGAGCTTCGCCCGCGCGGCGGCGCGTGATCCCTTCTCGGTCCGCGAGGATCTGCGCGGCTTGGACCCGCTTCGGATCCTCGAGATGGAAGAGCGGGAATTCCGCCGGCTGTTCTCCGGGACCGCGCTCATGCGCGCGAAGTGGGAGGGAATGAGGCGAAACGCCTGCATCGTCCTCGGGAATCGCGGCGATCCGGCGTCGGCGCCGGCACTGCGCCGCGCTCTCTCGGATACCGATCCCGTGGTGCGCGATCACGCGGCCTGGGCGCTCGCCCGGATCGCCGCCGACCGCTCCTGAGCGGGCACCTTGGCGCCTTTCCGGCGCGGACCCTATATTCGCCCCACGCGCGTCCCGGGGGCGACCTCGTGGCAGGCGGAGAAACGCGATGGCCAGGGAGCGAAGCGCGATTCGAAAGCAAGGGTACGAGCTGGCCGAGGGGGCCGGCCGCCGCCGGGAGAAGCGCGTTCACAAGCGGCTCATGGTGCGCTTCGGAGTTGCGGCGCTCGACAAGACCGCATACACCAAGAACCTCTCCGAGGGTGGCCTGTTCATCCACACGAACTCGGTCCTCAAGCCCGGGACGACGATCCAGGTGCAGATCCACTTCCCCGACCGCACGTTCGTTCACTGGGCCACCGTCACCTGGGGGATGCAGGCCCCGCCTCAGCTCGCCCACATCGTCGGCTGCGGAATGGGCGCCCGCTTCGTCGATCCGGGACAGGAATGGATCGACTTCTTCCGCGGCTGGGTCGGTTCCGTTCGATCGTCCTAGCGGCGTCGCCGCCCCGCAAGTCGAGCGCTATGAAAGGCTTCGAGCGCTTGACGGGCGTCCCATCCTATACCACTATATGTGGTGGGTAGGGAGACGTAAGACTCCAACATTTTGTGGAGAGAGAAGCTCTCCGGCCCCTTGACAGGGTAGAGTTCTCCCTGGTATCTCTGTCGGGCTTCTGGTGGGGGCGGGAGGAGCCGGAAGGTCCGGCCTCTCCCGAGATTCGACGACGTGCTTTCCCTATCCCCGGCGGGGGAAGCACTCTCATGTCCTGGAGGGTGCCGCGCATGTTCCGCCCCGAGCCGCAGCCCAAGACGAGCAACGATCCATCGGACGCGTCGGCTCCCGACCTCCTGCCTTCCTCCCCTGAATTCAGCGTCACCCCGAGGGACGGCCTCAGGATCCCGCGGCGGTTCACGAAGCCCGGCGTCCATCCCTACGACGAAGTCGAATGGGAGCTCCGGGATGCCGTGATCTCCAACGAGCGGGGCGAGGTGGCCTTCGAGCAGAGAAACGTCGAGGTCCCCCGGTTCTGGTCCCAGCTCGCCACGAACGTGGTGGCCCAGAAGTACTTCCGTGGGACGCTCGGTACGCCGGAGCGCGAGACGAGCGTCCGGCAGCTGATCGAGCGGGTGGTGAAGGCCGCGACCCAGTGGGGGATCGAGGGGGGATACTTCGCCGGCGTCGCCGACGCCGAGGCGTTCGAGGCAGAGCTCACCCACCTGCTGCTGCACCAGATGGCGTCCTTCAACTCTCCGGTCTGGTTCAACTGCGGGGTCGAGGCACATCCCCAGGTCTCGGCCTGCTTCATCAACTCCGTCCAGGACACCATGCAGTCCATCCTGGAGCTCGCGAGGACGGAGGGGATGCTGTTCAAGTACGGCTCGGGAACAGGCTCGAATCTCTCGACGCTGCGCTCGAGCCGGGAGCACCTCGCCGGCGGCGGGACCGCGTCCGGCCCGGTCTCGTTCATGAAGGGCTACGACGCCTTCGCCGGCGTGATCAAGTCGGGCGGAAAGACCCGGCGCGCGGCGAAGATGGTGATCCTGAACGCCGACCATCCGGACATCGAGGACTTCATCGCCAGCAAGGCGGACGAGGAGAAGAAGGCCTGGGCACTGATCGAGGCCGGCTATTCCGGCGAGTTCAACGTGCACGGCGGCGCGTACGACTCGGTCTTCTTCCAGAACGCCAACCACTCGGTGCGCGTCACCGACGAGTTCATGCGGGCGGTCTTGGAGGACGGCTCGTGGGTGACTCGGGCCGTGACGAGCGGGAAGCCCATGGGGACCTACCGCGCGCGGGAGCTCATGAAGCGGATGGCGGACGCCGCGTGGATCTGCGGCGATCCGGGGATCCAGTTCGATACCACCGTGAATGCGTGGCACACCTGCCCCAACACCGCCCGCATCAACGCGTCGAACCCCTGCTCCGAGTACATGTTCCTCGACGACAGCGCGTGCAATCTGGCCTCGCTGAACCTGATGCGGTTCCGGCGGCCGGACGGCGAGTTCGACGTGGAGGCGTTCCGCCACGCGGTGCAGGTGACGATCGCCGCGATGGAGATCTGGGTGGACAATGCTTCCTACCCGACGCCCGCGATCGCCCGCAACTCCCACGACTACCGGCCCCTGGGCCTCGGATACGCGAACCTGGGCGCGCTGCTCATGTCGCGCGGGCTCGCATACGACTCCGACGCGGGACGGGCGTACGCCGCGGCGATCACCGCCCTGATGTGCGGCGAGGCGTACGCGACGTCGGCGCGGATCGCGGCGCACAACGGCACCTTCCAGGGCTATGAGCGGAACCGTGAGCCGCTCCTGGGCGTGATGCGCAAGCACCAGAGCCACGCGGACGGCATCGACCCCCATCTCGTTCCGGGAGACCTGCTCTCGGCGGCGCGTGGAGCGTGGGCCGACGTCGTGACCCTGGGAACCGACTACGGGTTCCGGAACGCCCAGGCCACCGTGCTCGCTCCCACGGGAACGATCGCCTTCATGATGGACTGCGACACGACCGGGATCGAGCCGGATCTTGCCCTCGTCAAGTACAAGAAGCTGGTGGGCGGAGGGGTGTTCAAGATCGTGAACAACACCGTGCCCCTGGCCCTGAAGAAGCTCGGCTACTCGCGCGGGGCGATCCAGAAGATCGTGGACTACGTGAACGAGCGCGACACGATCGAGGGGGCTCCCGAGCTCAAGGAGGAGCACCTGCCGGTTTTCGATTGCGCCTTCAAGCCCCAGAACGGCCAGCGCACCATCCACTACATGGGGCACGTGAAGATGATGGCGGCGGCGCAGCCGTTCCTCTCCGGCGCCATCTCCAAGACGGTGAACATGCCCGCGAACGCCTCCGTGGAGGAGATCGAGAAGACCTACGTCGAGGCCTGGCGGCTCGGGCTGAAGGCGATCGCGATCTATCGCGACGGCTGCAAGCGCACGCAGCCGCTGTCCACGGGGCGCGAGAGCGTCAAGAGCGCGCCGGAGGCCGCCGCGGCCGCCGCTCCGCAGCCGCGGCGCCGCAAGCTCCCCGACACGCGTCGCTCGATCACCCACAAGTTCTCCGTGGCGGGGCACGAGGGCTACATCACCGTCGGCATGTACGAGGACGGACAGCCCGGCGAGATCTTCGTCACCCTGGGCAAGGCGGGCTCGACGCTCGCGGGGTTCGCCGACGCGTTCGCCACGGCGGTGTCGTTCGCCCTGCAGCACGGCGTCGAGCTGCAGTTCCTCGTGGACAAGTTCTCGCACGCGCGCTTCGAGCCCTCGGGCTTCACCGGGAACCCCCAGATCCCCATCGCCAAGTCGATCGTGGACTACGTGTTCCGCTGGATGGCGCTGCAGTTCCTGCCCAAGGAGGACCAGCCCGCTCCCACGAACGGCAAGGAGGTGAACGGCAGCGAGCTCGAGCCCGAGACGAACGCGCAGGCCGCGGAGAACCTCAAGGAGCGCGAGCGGGCCGTGTACGTCGCGCAGGCGGACGCGCCGCCCTGCACCGAGTGCGGGGAGATCATGGTGCGAAACGGTGCCTGCTACCTGTGCGTCAACTGCGGCGCGACCAGCGGGTGCTCGTAACGGAAGATTCTCGCGACGACGGCCCCGACTGCGGGGAGAGCTAGGTCGCGCGGGCGAGGGCGGCCGGCTCGCGCGCGGATCTGAGCGCACCGGCAAGCAGCACGAGCCCCCCGCCGCGAGCGTCCGGAGCCGCGGGGCGCTCGACACGCCGCTCGATTTCCGTCGCGACCCCGCTCACCAGCGGGTCCCGGAGAGCGCACCGCTCCACGACCACGACCAGCGGCCGGCGCGACGCGGCCTCGAGCAGGAACGCGGCGATCGTCCGCGAGGCGCGGCCAGGGTCCACCTCGACGCCCCAGCCTCGGATTCCCGCTCGCGTGGGATCCCACACCGGGAGGTCGCCCACGAGGCCGATGGGGAGCGCGGCATGGAGCGCGTACGCCTCGATGTCCGCGCGGGCGCGCCCCTCCGTGCCCAAAAGCCCCAGGACGGCGCGGCCGAGACTGGTTTCCGCGTGCTTTCCTTCGCCGCGGATGCGGCAGAACGCGAGCCCGTGAATCTGGGCCAGCGCTCTCGCCTCGCGGGCGAGGGCCGTGGCGCCCCTGCGATCCGCGGGCAGGCGCAGGAGGCGCCGCTCGCCCCTCTTCGCCGCGTCGAGGGCGAGACGGAGCACGGCCAGATCCGACCTGTCCATGCCGCCGCGGAGCGGCCGAACGCGTGCCGCCTCGCAGGCGCCCAGCAGCCCGAGCGCTTCCCGGGCCGATGCGGGTCGCTCCTCGCGGTTTCGCGCCAGGAGGCGGACGACGAAGCGAGCGAGCCGATCCGGAAGCCGTGCGAGATCCGTCGTCGCATCGGGACGCGGCCCGGCCAGGTGCCAGCGCAGGACGTCCCGAGGATCGGGACTCTCCACCGGCTTCCTGCCCGCCGCGAGGAAGAAGAGGACCACGCCCAGCCCGTAGAGGTCCGCGCGGCCGTCCAGGGGCAATCCCAGGATCGATTCGGGGGACAGATACGGAAGCGAGCCGCTCAGCTGTCCGGGCCGACCGGCGCGGCCGGCCTGCGTCGCGAGACCGAAGTCGATCAGCTTGACCCGCATCGGGCCCCGGCGCGCCGCGCCCACGAGGATGTTCGCGGGCTTCAGGTCGCGGTGGACGAGGCCGACGTCGTGCACGTGATCGAGCGCGGCCAGCACGTGCCGGGCCAGCCCCTCGAGGTGGCGCGGATCGGCGCGGCCCGGGGCGAGGGACTCGTGCGCGGGCCGTCCCGTGAAGCTCTCGAGGACCAGGTACGGCGTTCCCGACGGCAGGGGACCCTGGCGCGCCCGTCCCATCTCGTAAGCCCGGATGATGTTCGGATGCCGGAGCCGGCACCAGGCCTCGAATTCCGCCGTCAGCGGGTGTGCTTCACCCGGGTCGCCAGCCTCTTCCGCCACCTTGACGGCCACGAGCCGCCTCTCCGCGCGATCGAAGGCCCGGTATACGCTTCCCATGCCGCCGCGGCCCAGGGTCTCGAAGAGAAGGAAGCGCTCGTCCAGGAGCGGCGTCGCCCGCGCGGGTTCCATGCGCGCAATCCTCGGTCGCGCCGTCCGCAGAATCAACGGAGAGCGAGAACTCCCGTTGTGAAGGAAGCCGGCCGGCGTTGTCGCGGCGGAACCCGGGGTGTACCTTCGTGCCCCGGAGGAGGGACTGGATGCGCGTCCATCGGGAATGGTCTTCGCTTCTGGTGCTGATCGCCCTGCTCGGCGCCGGCACGGCCGGATCCAGGACCGCCGTGCCCGCAGCGGACCGAATTCCGGAGCTCGCGAGCGAGCTGGCCTCGCGGCTCACGGGGAAGAGCGTGCGCACTCCCGACGCTCGCGACCTGGCTCTTTACGGGGAACCCAATGCCGTGCCCGCGCCGCTCCTGACCGCCGAGCGGCTCGTCCAGTGCCTGACCACCGTCCACGAGGCGGCGGCCTGGCCCGAGACGTGGCTCATCGTGCAGGACGCCTCGCGCGACTTCGACCTCGTGCTTCGGATCCGCCTGGGCGAGGACGCCCGCGTCGCCGATCCGGAACCGCTGTTCATCGCGCCGCGCCGCGAGTGGGACAGCGAGGCGGTCGGGGCCGCGGCGCGCGCGGCCACGGGCAGGAAGCCGCCGCGGGTCGCGAACGTGGTGATCCAGTCGTTCTCCACGCGCACCGAGACGACCTACGTCTACGAGCCCACGGACGCCGGCCGCCGCGCGCAGGGGCTCCTGGCGCTTCTGCCGAACGGCTCGATCATCCGCGAGGCGAGGAGGGTGGACCTGGGGGACGCCGCGATCCACACCGTGGCACTCGTGCTCGGGGACCCGAAGTTCGTTCCGTCCGGCTGCCGGGACTGCCGGGAAAGGGAACGGGGACACGTGGACGCGGGAGCCGTGCAGGTGGTCGTGGCGGGGGAGAAGGCGATCGAGGACCGGCTCGACCTCGCGGGAGTCTTCGCCGCGCGGGGGCTCGAGCCCTTCCTCCCGCGCTTCGCCTGTAGGCCCGGAGACGACGCGGAGGAGACCCGGAAGCAGCCGGTGAACGAGCGCTTCCGCGACCGCGAGCCGGAGCCCCTCATGCGTCTCGTCGACCTGGACCGGGACGGGAAGGCGCGCGAGATCCTCCTCGACCTCGCTGCCGACTGCCAGGTGCGCTTCCGGGTGGCGCTGGCGCTTCTCGCGGAACCGCCGAGCGTCCGGCTGCTCGAGGCCCGCTAGGAGCTACTCGGGGGTGCAGTCTGAACGACGCGGCTTCCCAGCTCGCGGTCGAGCTCGAGCAGCGAGGGGGAGTCGTTCCCGACCATGGCGAACTTGGCCACGATCTCGCGGGCGGTCTTCTCCTCCTCGACCTGCTCGGTCAGGAACCACTGGAGCTCGACCAACGCCGCGAACGTCTTCTCCTTGAACGCGAGCTCGTAGAGGGCGTCGATCTGCTTGCTGACTTCCTGCTCCTGCTTGAGCGCCGTCTCGAAGACCGCGGCGACCGACGGGAAATCGAGGGCCGGCTTGGGAAGGGCGTGCAGCTCCACCTTGGCGTTGCGGTTCAGGAGGAAGTCGATGAGCTTCATGGCGTGCCCGTACTCCTCCTGGCTCTGCGTGCGCAGCCAGCGTGCGCATCCCGGGAAGTTCTTGAGCTGGCAGTAGGCGGACATCGCGAGGTATGTGTACGAGGCGGTGAGCTCGGCGCCGATCTGGCGGCTGATGGCGTCCTGGACGATCTGGTTCATCGGGGAACGACCTCCTTGGCTTGAGCGCAGGGGAAAAGCCGCGCGGTGCAACGCGCTCGTTATCCTAGCCGCAATCGGGGAAGATGCAAGGCCGGGAGGCGCTTCGCGTATCCTGAGGCACGATGAGCCGGCCGAGGCGCACACCGTTCAGCGGGAGCAGCGTGTGGATCTGCCTGTGCCTCGCGCTTCTCGCGTGCGCGGTCTATTTCCCCGCCCATCGGTGCGGCTTCCTCCGGCTCGACGACGACGTGTACGTCACGGACAACCCGCTTGTCCGCGAGGGGCTGACCCTGGAGGGGCTGCGCTGGGCGCTCCGCTCCACGGACGCGGACAACTGGCATCCGCTCACCTGGGTTTCCCTCATGCTCGACGTTTCGGTCTTCGGCCTCGATCCGAGGGGGATGCACGCGGTCAACGTCGCGCTGCACGCGCTGAGCGCGGCGCTGCTGTTCCTGGCGCTGCACCGCCTCACGGGGGAGCGGGGAGCGAGCGCGCTGGTGGCCGCGCTGTTCGCCGTGCATCCGTTACGGGTCGAGGCGGTGGCGTGGGTCGCGGAGCGCAAGGAAGTTCTGGCCGGGCTCTTCTTCATGCTCACGCTCATCGCCTACACGCGCCACGCGCGGCGCCCCGGCACCGGCTCCTATCTGCTGGTCGCCGCCGCTCTGGCGGCGGGGCTTCTGGCCAAGCCGATGCTGGTCTCCGTCCCGGCGCTGCTCCTGGTCCTCGACTTCTGGCCGCTCGGGCGCCGGGCGCTTCCGCGCCTTCTCGCGGAGAAGCTGCCGTTGCTGGCGCTTTCCCTCGGCTCTGCGCTCGCGACCGTTTCGGCCCAGAGCCGGGGAGGGGCCCTCGGCTCCTTCCAGGCGATCCCGCTCGGCGCGCGCGTCGCGAACGCCGCCGCGGCGTACGCCGCCTACCTCGGTCAGGCGTTCTGGCCCGCGAGGCTCGCGGTCTTCTACCCTCACCCGGCGACCTACCCCGCGGATCGTCTGCACGCGCTCACGCTCCCCGCGATCCTCTCCGGCGCGCTCCTCGCAAGCGTGAGCCTGCTCGTCGCGAGGAGCGCGCGTCGCCGCCCGTACTTGGCGGCCGGCTGGTGCTGGTACCTCGGGATGCTCGTGCCCGTGATCGGGATCGTTCAGGTCGGGATGCAGGCGCGGGCCGACCGCTACACCTACCTTCCCTTGATCGGCATCGAGCTGGCGGTCGTCTGGCTGGCGCGGGATCTGGCCAGGGAACGCGGACTCGAACGGCTCGCGCGCGCGGCGGCGCTCGCGGTCCTGGCGCTGCTCGCCGCGGCGACCTGGCGGCAGATCGGTTACTGGCGCGACGACGTCACGCTGTACGAGCACGCCCTGCGGGTCACCTCGGACAACTACCTGGCCCACAACAACCTCGGTGTCGAGCTCTCGCGGCGAGGCCGGCTCGCGCCCGCGGCCGAGCAGTTTCAGGCCGCGATCCGGATCAAGCCGGACTACCCGGATGCGCTGGTCAATCTCGGAGCGGCCTCCCTGAGCTCCGGGAGATCCGGCGAGGCGGCCGAGCTGTTCGCGCGCGCCGCGCGCAGCGCACCGTCGCTTCCCCGGGCGTGGAGCGGACTCGGGGCGGCCAGGCTGCGCCTCGGCGACGCCCGGGCCGCACGCGGCGCTTTCGAGGAGGCGCTCCGACTCGATCCCGGCTTTGAGGAAGGGCAGAACGGCCTGGGAGTGGTGTGGATGGAGCAGGGCGGGCTGGACGAGGCGGCGCGCCGTTTCGAGGCCGCCCTGGCGCTCCGCCCGGACTATCCCGAGGCCCACTGCAATCTCGGAAAGGTCCTGCGCGCGGCCGGCAGGGCCGACGAGGCCGCGCGGCACCAGGACGCGGCGCTCCGCGCTCGCCCGGACTACGCGGAGGCCCACCGCGAGCTCGGCCTGCTCCTGGCCGCCCGCGGGGAGCGCGAGCTCGCCCTCGCCCACATCCGCCGCGCCCGCGAGCTGTCTCCCGCGGACCCCCGGCTGCGCCGCGACCTCGATTCTCTCGAATCCCACTCGCCGTAACGGTGTTTGACAATCCGCGGTCGGCGCGGGTAACTTCGGTGGGCTCGCGGAGGGACCGGGTTGAAGCCCACGGGTCGCGACAGACACTTCGCCTGCCGGTTGGTGCTCGCGCTGGCGCTGAGCATTCTCGGAGCGGAGCTCGTGGCGTGCCTGCACCACCACGCGCTTCCCCGCGCCCGCGTCGTGGACACGGGGGGTTCTTCCGTGGATCTGGCCGGCGCGTGTCCCGCGTGCCGGGTCTTCGAGCAGAAACTCTCCATGCCCGCGGCGGTCGAGGTCTCGCACCTCACGAACCCGATCCCGTGGGGGATCCCGGCGTTCCCGGAACGCCGCCTGCGGTCCCGCGCTCTTCGCGCAGACGCGCCGCGCGCTCCCCCCGCTCCCGTCCACGGCGTCGTGTAGCGGCGAGCTTCCGGCGTGCGATCGCCGGAAGCGGTGGCAATCCGGAGGAAGCGGTCATGAACGCTCGTGATCCGGAGAATTCCCGGCCCGCCGGGCGCGGGCGGCTCCGGGGCGCCCCTGCTCTCGCGGGGGGGCTCGCGGTCGTTTTCTGCCTGCTCGGGTCGATCCGCCCGGTTCCGGCCGCGGATCCCGAGCCGAGCGCGCAGGACGACGCGACTGCGGAGGATCTGCGGCGCCGCGTCGACGAGCTCGAACGGGCCATCGCCGAGTTGCAGGAGGAACTGCGCAGGCTCCCAGGGCAGGGCCAGCAGGCCGCGCCGGCGCCCGCCCCCGTGACGCTCGTGTCGAGCGCCTCGGGGAAAAACTATCTGAACCTCTCGCTCGATGCGCTCGTGGCCGCGGGGGCGTCCACCGAGCCGGATGTGGAGGGTCTCGAGACGGGCGGGCACGATCCCGCCCAGCGCGGCTTCACGCTGCAGAACGTCGAGGTGGTCTTCGACGGGGCGGTCGATCCCTATTTCCGCGCACAGGCCAACGTCGCCATGCAGATCACCCCGGAAGGGGAGACGAACGTCGAGCTGGAGGAGGCCTTCGCCCTCAGCTCCTCCCTCCCGCACAGCCTGCAGCTCAAGGTCGGGCAGTACCTCACCGAGTTCGGGCGCTTCAACCCGACCCATCCCCACACCTGGGACTTCCTGGACCAGACGCTCGTGAACGGGCGGATGTTCGGTCCGGACGGGCTGCGCAGCGTCGGCGCGCGGCTCTCCTGGCTCATGCCCACGCCCTTCTACTCGGAAGCCTTCCTCTCCGTGCAGAACGCCTACGGCGCGACGCTCACGAGCTTCGGGAGCGCGCCCGGAGAGAGCCCCTTCGGACGTCCGATCGAGGAGCGGCAGGTGGGGAGCCTCGACGATCTCCTGTACACGCCCCGCTATGCCGCGTCGTTCGACGTGACCGATTCGCAGACGGTCCTCGGCGGGGTCAGCGCGGCGATCGGCCCCAACGGAACGGGCGCGGACGGTCGGACCACCATCTATGGAGCGGACGCGTTTTGGAAGTGGAAGCCGTCCACGGCGAACAAGGGGTTTCCGTTCGTGAAGGTCCAGGGCGAGTGGATGACCAGGTCCTACGGCGCAACGGCCACGCTCGCGCTCCCCGCGCAGACGTACCGCGACCACGGCGCCTACCTGCAGGCGGTCTGGGGGTTCCGTCCGATGTGGACGGTGGGGGCGCGCTACGACACGGTCGGAGGAGACACCGGCGTCGACCCCGCCGACCCCGCAGCCGAGAGCCGGCGCCGCGTCTCGGCGGACCTCACCTGGTTTCCCACGGAGTACTCGAAGATCCGCTTTCAGTACTCCCTGGATCGGCGCTCGGTGTCCGAGGACGCGCACTCGGCCTGGGTTCAGTTCGAGTTCCTTCTCGGCGCGCACGCCGCGCACAAGTTCTGAGAGCGGGGAAAAGCATGAGACAGAGATCCGCCTGGACCGTCTCCCTGCTGCTCGCGGCGAGCGGGCAGGCGCACGCCGCGCTGAGGGTGGTCGCGACGACTCCCGAGTACGGTTCCCTCGCCACGACGATCGGGGGGGCCAGGGTCTCGGTCACGACCCTCGCCAAGCCCACCGAGGACCCCCATTTCGTCGACGCCAAGCCCAGCCACATCGTGACCCTGAACCGCGCGGACATCCTGATCGAGGGCGGGGCGGACCTGGAGGTCGGTTGGCTCCCTCCGCTGCTTGAGGGGGCCCGGAATCCCAGGATCCAGCCGGGAACGCCGGGTCACGTGCGGGCCAGCGAGGGGGTGCCGCTGCTCGACGTTCCGCAGAGCCTCGACCGCTCCCAGGGAGACCTGCACGCGGCCGGGAATCCGCACTTCATGATGGATCCGGCGAACGCCGCCATCGTGGCCCGCCACGTCGCGGCCGCGCTGTGCGGGAGCGACGCGGACGGCTGCGCCTCGTACAAGGAAAACCTGGCCGGCTTCGAGCGAACCCTGGACGAGAAGACCAAGTCCTGGAGCGCGAAGCTCGGGCCATACCGCGGCACCAAGATCGTGACCTATCACAACACCTGGAAGTACTTCGCGGCCCGCTTCGGTCTCGAGACCGGCGTGTTCCTCGAGCCGAAGCCCGGGATCCCTCCCTCACCGCCCCATCTCGCGAACGTCATCGACACGATGCAGAAGGACCGCATCCGCGTGATCCTCGTCGAGCCGTTCCAGTCGCGCAAGACGGCGGAGATGGTGGCCGAGCACACGGGCGCCAGGATCGTGGAGGTCTGCCAGTTTCCGGGAGGGCTCGGGGGCGGCGATGCAGACTACGTTTCCCTCATGGACACGGTGGTCGAGCGGATCGCCCGGGCGCTCGCCGGACCGTGAGCGAGGTCGGCATGTCGCTGCTCAGCCTCTGGCTCTGGCCGCTCGTGGCCCTGGTGCTCCTCCCCGGGATCCTCGTCTACTTCGGGCTGCACGTGGTCGAGCGCGGGATCATCTTCGTGGACCTGGCGCTGGCCCAGGTGGCGGCGCTGGGAGTGTGCGTCGCGATCCTCATGGGAGCGCACCCCGGCGAGCCACTTCCCTACCTCCTCTCGCTCCTGTTCACGCTGCTCGGGGCGGCGCTGTTTTCCCTGACGCGCTTCCGCCACCCGCGCGTCCCGCACGAGGCGATCATCGGGATCATCTACGTCGTGGCGGCGGCCGCGGCCACCGTGGTGCTGAGCCGCACGGCGGAGGGAGACGAGGCGCTCAAGAGCCTGCTGGTCGGGAACATCCTCCTCGTGCGGCGGGGCGAGGTCTTGCGCACCGCGGGGTTGTACGCGCTGATCGGCCTGATCCACTACCTGCTGCGCGCGCGCTTCCTGCGCCTCAGCTTCGACGCCGAGGCCGCGGCGCGCGAGAAAATGCGTGTGCGCCTGTGGGATTTCCTGTTCTACGGAACGTTCGGTTTCGTGGTCACGAGCTTCGTGCAGATCGCCGGCGTGTACCTGGTGTTCTCGTACCTGATCGTGCCCGCGGTGTGCGGCGCGCTGCTGTCGGACCAGATCCGGAGCCGGCTCGTCATCGGCTGGGCGGTCGCGCTCGTGGCCGGGGTCACGGGACTCTGGGCCTCGGTCGAGTTCGCGAGCCTCGATCTGCCGACCGGGCCGACGATCGTGTGCATGTTCGGAGCCCTTCTGATCCTGAGCGCAGCCGCGGCGAAGCTCCAGAGCGCGCGGCGGGGGTGACGGCCGCACACGATCCGGATCAGATAAGAAGCCGAGGCTTTCCGCTCCGGGGGGGGGAGGATTCTCTCCTCGGTCCATCCGCCGAATTCAGCGCAGGCGGGCGTGGAGTGCCTCGGCCTGCCATCGAGGGCGCCGCCCATCGCCCCCGCGACTTCCGATTCTGCGTGGGTGACCCTGGGCGCGAGTCCTTCGCTCTCGACTCATCGTGCGCGCGGTGGTGTTCCCGCTCGCCTAGCCCAGGGCGGTGTCCCCTCTCGGCGACCTTCGGGGTTAGCTTCTCCTGTCCCGTCCGCCGGCTGGCCGAGCGCTGGGTGCACCGGAGGCCATCGGACAACGGCGGAGGAACGTCGGTTTTCCTCTGGACTTGCTGGCACCGGGAGGACGAAACTCGCAGGCCACGCGCGCGGAGTGGGACGAGCGAATCACATGGGCCAGCGAATGGAGGTCGGTCGCGTGTTCGTCCTCGCACGGGCGGTCGTCTACGCGACCCTGTTCATCAGTCTCGTCCTTGTCCTCGTTCCGACGCGACTTCTTTCGTGGTCCGGGGTATCGGGTCCCGCGGTCCTTCGGCTCTGGCAATTGACCGGGATGATCCTGACCGTGGCCGGCGGAGCACTGGCCTTGTGGTGCGTGGTGACGTTCGCTTGGATGGGACAGGGAACCCCCGCGCCCTTCGATCCGCCTCGCCGCTTGGTGGTTCGAGGCCCCTACGCGATCGTACGGAATCCGATGTACCTCGGCGCCGTTCTCGCGCTCGCGGGTGCGGCGCTCTTCTACGAGTCCGGAGCCTTGGCGACGTATTCGCTCGCGTTCCTGCTGGCCACACACGCGTTCGTCCGTTGGTACGAGGAGCCGGCCCTTCGAGCAAGATTCGGGGCGGAGTACGATGCGTACTGCCGCCGCGTGGGACGATGGTGGCCGCACCGGGGTATCGGCGCGACGTGACGACGTGCCACTCCCCGCGTGAGCAGCGTGGAGGAGAGCGCGACGGGCCCGGGTGCATCGTCGCGGCCGACCTTCGGGATCGAGGTCGGCGGAACCAGGGCCTTGACTCCCATCTTCCGCGCCTTCTCGAACACCGCGTCGCAGTCCGCCCACCTCGACGCGGCTCGTACCAGCGAAACTCTCCCCGCGCGCAGCGCTTCCGCTGCGACATCGCGCCTCCTCATGCATGGGTCGGTTTCCCGTGCCGGGCGATGGCACGGCGGGGAAGCCCGTCGGTTTCAGCTCACGACCCGCTCTTGAGCGAGCCGATCATCACCTCGAACGCGGCGCGCTGGGCCTTCACGGTCGCCTCGGGCCCGGTGAACTTGAAGAACCAGTTGGCGTCGGGACCTTCGGCGACCGCTCCCACGAGCATGTAGCCGGGCTTGTCCTCCGCCGGGGCCATGCCTCCCGTCATCCCGCCGGTGTAAGTTCCCGTGACCTCCACCTCGAGAACCGTCATGTCGCCGACCTGTCGCTGCGAGGTCTTCATCGCCTGCTCCGACGGCTTGCCGTCCGGCTGGACGAACTGGCTCGCCCAGCGCGCGGCGTTGGAAGCCGGATCGCCTCCCTGGCCCGGACCGAAGTAGAAGACGACGCACTCCCCATCCCCGCCGGGCCCTGGCACGCGGTACTGGGCCTTGCGCATGCCGCTCGTCGGAGTTTCCTGGATCCATCCTGTCGGCATCGTCCAGCGTAGCCCGGCACTGCCGGTCCCGCTCCCCGGGGGTGGGGGCACGATCGCGCCCGGAGCGGGCGCGTCGAGGGGCGGATGGCCGGGAGGCAGTGTTCCCGGGTCTCCCGCGGCCCCCGGCACCGGAAGCGTGCGCGCCGCGCGCGAGTCGGTGCGCTCGGAGGGCGCCGCCGGCTCCGGGCGCTGAGGGACGCTCGTCGCCGCGGGTTTCTCGCCCTTGCTGCAGGAAGCCAGGAAGAGCAGGGTCAGACCTACACAGGCCGAAGCGATGTTGGTGCGCACCTTCGTTTCTCCGTTCATCGGTTTCCGAGCCAGAGAGGATACAACACGGAGCGGCCGGGGTCAGCCCAGCGCGGACAGGGTCGCGGCCCGGGGAGCATCCGGCTCGGGCGGCGGCGGCGGCACGGGGTCCTCCCCGTCCACGAGCCAGCGGCAGAGCGCCTCGACCGCAGGGACGTCGCCGCGGCAGAGCCATTCCTCGAGTTCTCCGTCGGGAGCGAGCCCCCACGCGCGCGGATCCTCCGAATTCGTCGCCAGCACGCCCGCGCCCCTGCGGTATCTGCGGAAGAAATCCTGGTGGAAGACCAGGAAACGCCGGATGCGTCCGCGCCCCTTCTCGTCGTCGCCGAAGTGGGCGCGGCATAGCTCCACGTAGCGGCGCACCACCTCCAGGCGCTCCTCGGGGCCCGGGACGATGTCGCGCCGCTCCGCGGACTCCCGGAAGATCCAGGGCTTCGCGAGCGCCCACCGCCCCACCATGACCGCGGCGCAGCCGCTCTCCCGCGCACGATCCTCCGCGTCGCGCCAGGTCAGGACGTCGCCGTTCCCGATCACGGGCACGGGAAGGGAATCCGCGAGCTCCTTCACGTGGGACCACTCCGCCGGCCGCCGGTAGCGCTGGGCGCGGCTCCGGGAGTGAAGGGCCACGGCGTCGGCCCCCGCCTCCACCGCGGCGCGAGCCACCTTGTGGTAGGTCGGCTTGGCGTCGGACCAACCCAGGCGCATTTTGATCGTGACCGGGATCCCGACCGCGGCCTTCATCGCGGCCACGATCGCCGCGACCCGCGAGGGTCGCTCGAGGAGCGCGGCTCCGAACCCGCGCCGCGTCGCGTCATCGATCGGGCACCCGAGATTCACGTCGACGAAATCCGCCCCTTGATCCTGGGCCACGCGCGCGGCCTCGGCCATGACCTCGGGGTGCTTGCCCGCGAGCTGGACCCCGAAGATCTTCTCCTCCGGATGGCGGCGCAGGAGCGCGATCTCGCTCCCCTCGCGCCGCACGATCTTGTGGGCGTACGCCATCTCGCCGACGCAGACCTCGGCTCCCCACTCCCGCGCGAGGCGGCGGAACGGAAGGTCCGTGCCCCGGCTCATGGGGGCCATCACGAGGCGGCCCCGGAAGATCTCCTCTGCCGTCATGAAGGGCAGATCAGAAGGGCGGCTCGTCCGCGTCGTCCGAGCCGCCGTTCTCTTCTTCTCCGGCGGCGCCCGGCGCTTCCCGCTCGAGCTGCTCGGTGATGGTCTTGACCTGGATCTCGGCGGCGTGGATCTTCTGGCGGCAGAGCGTGACCAGCTCCGCCGCCTCCTTCACGAGCCCGGAGAGCTCGTCGATGTCCACCTGACCCTCCTCGATCTCGTGGAGGATCTCCTCGAGCCGCGCCGAGGCCTCGCCGTACGCGATCTCCTTCCCGCCTTTCGTGGTCTTTGCTGCCATGGACGTCAGGTCTCCTCGGGGCCTTCGGACCGAAGGCGCAACCCGCCAAGCTTCAGCTCCGCCCGGAGCGCGGTCCCCGCGGGCGCGCCCGCGGGATCGGCGAGCACGGCGCCGTCGCCGGTGCGGAGGATCGCATACCCGCGCTCCACCACGCGCCGCGGATCGACCAGGTACAGGCGCCGCGCCCGCGTGTCGGTCCGCTCCGTCTCGGTCGCGGCGCGCCGCAGGGCGCGCGGCACGATCTGGCGGCCCGCCTCGTTCAGCAACACGGCACAGCGTCCCAGGAGCAGCCCCGCCGCGCGCGGGATCGCCGCGCCGCGCCGCGCCAGGTCCGTGCCCGCACCGCGCAGGTGCGCCCGCGCTCCGCGCAGCGTCCGCCGCCTGCGGTGTCGCAGCTCGGCTCGCTCACGGTCCAGCAGGCCGCGGATCGAGATCACCAGGCGCCGCCCGCGGGCGAGCGCTTCGCCGCGCTCGTCACGGAGGATCCGGCCGCACAGGTCGAGGATCGAGACGCCGGTCGTCTCCACCGCCTGTCGTGACGCCTCCACCTGTTCCACCAGGAGCCCGGCTGCGGCCGTCGGGGTCTTCGCGCGCCGGCCGACCGAGTCGAGTGCGGAGTGGTCCTGTTCGTGTCCGATCCCCACCACCACGGGGAGCGGGAAGTGCGCTACGACCCGGGCCAGGGGCTCCGAGTCGAACCACGCCAGGTCGCTCCGCGATCCTCCTCCGCGGCAGATCAGCACCACGTCGAACCCGGCGGCGCGCTCCCGGATCCAGTCCAGGGCGTTGAGGATCGAGGGCTCGGTCTGGCGCCCCTGGACGCGTGCCCCGTGCACGGTGACGCGGAACGCGAACCCCGATTCCTGGAGCGTGCGCAGCACGTCGTTGTAGGCGTCGGAGCCGAGGCTGGTCACGAGGGCGACGTCCAGGGGGAGCGCGGGGAAAGGGAGCGAGCGGTTCTTCTCGATGATCCCCTCGAGCGTGAGCTTGCGCAAGATCTCCTCGCGGCGCCGCGCCGCCTCGCCGACCGTGTAGGCGACGTCGAGATCTTCGACCACGACGCGGTACGAGCCCCACGGCACGTACAGCTCCACGCGCGCGCGCAACCGGACCGTCACCTCGTCCTCGAGACGGAAGGGCTCGCCGGCCGCCGCGAGTCGGCGCTCGAGCTGGCGACGCACGTCCTCGAACAGGGTGGCGCTGACCTCCGCCAGAGCGCGGCCGTTCTCGTCGCGCTCGACCAGGTGAAAGGTCACGATTCGCTTGTGCGCACTCTTGTTGAAGCCGCTGATCTCCCCCACGATCCAGATCGGCGCGGGAAACGCGGCCAGGAGCGCCGCCTGCACCTCGCGATTCAGGCGGGAGACCGAGAAATCCGCCGGGTCGCCGGGCGCGACGGTCACGGCGCCGGCATCCGGCGTCTCCGCGTCGAACAGCCCCGCCGGCTCGCCGGTCCGTCCCTCCGGCCGCCCGGCACCGAGCGTCCGCGCCCCTCCGCGCTCGCGGTACAGGCGGCGCGTCGCCTCGCACAGGGCGAAGCCCTCGGGGTGGAGCAGGTCCACCACGGTCACGACCTCGGACTCCGGGACCCACCAGAACTTCTCCGTGGGATTCCAGCGCCGGCTCGCCAGCGACTTCACCAGGTCCACGAGCCTGCGGTCGAAGCCGAAGCGGATCTGGAGCGACCCGTATCCGTCGTGGGTGACCTGGCGGATCATGGCCCGTACTCTAGCCTAGACAACCGCCGTGCTTCGCCGGCGATCTGCTCGACCGCGGCGTCGACATCCTCGCCGCGCGTCGGTCGTCCCACCGTCAGGCGCAGGGTGCACAGGGCGAGATCCGGTGCCACACCCATCGCCAGGAGCACCCGCGAGGGCGTCGCCCCGCCTGCGTGGCATGCGGCGCCGGCCGCGGCGGCGACCCCGTCGAGTCGCGCGAGAAGCGCGTTGGCGTCGACGCCCGGCAAGGCAACGTGAGCGGTGTTGGGGAGCCGCTCGGCACCGGCTCCGTGGACGACGAGATCGGAGAATCTGGCGCGGAGCCCCGACTCGAGACGATCGCGCATCGATCGCAGGTGCGCCGTCCTGCTCTGGATCTCGCGTGAGGCGAGGGCGCAAGCCGCGCCCAGCGCGACCGCCAGGGGCACGCTCTCGGTCCCCGAGCGCCGTCCCGCCTCGTGCCCCGCCCCGCGCAGATAGGGCACGAACGGCGTCCCGCGCCGCAGGAACAACGCGCCCACTCCTTTGGGAGCGTAGAGCTTGTGCCCGGCCACGGTCAGCGCGTCCACACCCAGGTCCGGGACGCGCACGGGGACCTTGCCGACGGACTGCGCCGCGTCCGAGTGCACGACGATCCCGCGCGCCCGGGCGAGGCCGGCCACTTCGGCGACGGGCTGCAGGACGCCGGTTTCGTTCTGTGCGTGCATCAGGGAGACCAGGACCGTGTCGGGGCGGAACGCTTGCTCGAAGGCCGCCGGGTCCACGCACCCCCGCGTGTCCACCGGAACGCGCGTGACGGCGAAGCCCCGCGCCTCGAGACGGCGGCAGCTCTCCTCGACGGCGGCGTGCTCGACGTTCGAGATGACCAGGTGCTTCCCGCGACGCTCGAGCGCCTCGGCGATCCCCACGATCGCCGCGTTGTCGGATTCGGTCCCGCCGCTCGTGAAGATGATCTCGTCGGGATCGCAGCCGAGGAGTCCCGCGACTTCACGGCGGGCGTCCTCGAGGGCGCGGCGCGCGGCGCGCCCGTACGCGTGGATCGAGGACGGGTTTCCCCACCGATCGCGCAGCGCGGGGAGCATCGCCGCCAGCACCTCGGGCGCGACGGGAGTCGTGGCGTTGAAGTCGAGATAGATCGGATCGCCCACGCGGCTATTATAGGTGTCTCCGGGAGGCTCCCATGACCGACGTCGAGCGCCTCGGCACGACCCCCGTGTATCAGGGCCGCATCGTGGACCTGCGCCTCGAGCGCGTGCGCCTCCCCAACGGGGGCGTGTGCGAGCTCGAGATCATCCACCACCCGGGCGCCGCGGCGGTGGTCCCGGTCGACGCCGACGGGCACGTGCTCCTCGTGCGGCAGTACCGGCACGCGGCGGGAGGGTGGCTCCTCGAGGTTCCCGCCGGCAAGCTCGACGGCGCGGAGCCGCCGGAAACCTGTGCGGTGCGCGAGGTGGAGGAGGAGACCGGCTTCCGGCCGCGGACCCTCCTCCCGCTGGGCTGGATCTGGACCACGCCCGGCTTCACCGACGAGAGGATCTGGCTCTACCTGGCACGCGATCTCGAGCCGGGCCGGCAGGACCTGCAGGCCGACGAGGCGCTCAGCGTCGTTCGCCTGCCGCTCGCCGAGGCCGTGCGCATGGCGGAGCAGGGCGAGATCCAGGACGCCAAGTCCGTGTGCGCGCTGCTGCGCGCGCGGAGCCGCCGGGAGCGGGGCTAGACGTCAGGGAGATCCCCGAACAGTCGCCGGACGTTCTCCTCCGTCACCGCCGCGACCTCCTCCGGCGAGACCCCCTTGATCTCGGCGATCGCGCGGAGCGACACGAGCACGTTCGCCGGCTCGTTGCGCTCCCCCGGGTCGGGACCGAGAACGGGGCTGTCCGATTCGAGCAGCAGGCAGGACAGGGGCAAGCCCCGGACCAGCTTCCGTTTCTGCTCCGAGCGTACGACCGAGGGCGGAACCGAGAAGAAGTACCCCGCCTCGACCGCCGGCGCCGCGCTCGAGACCTTGCCGTCGAACGCGTGCAGCAGCACCCGCCGCGCCCCCCGTGCGAAGAGCAGTGCGATCGTCTCCCGGCCCGTCGAGCGCGAATGGACGTTGAGGGGGAGGTCCAGTTCCGCGGAGAGGGAGATGAAACCCTCGAAGATCGAGCGCTGCAGCTCCCGGCCGGCCTCGTCCTGCACCTTCCAGTGATCGAGTCCGACCTCGCCGATCGCGCGCAGCTCGGCGCGATGCTCCCGGATCCATTCCGTCAGCGCCGCCGCCTCCTGGACGTCGAGGCGGGTCGGAAACAGCCCCGCGGCGGGGATCAAGACCTCCGGATGGGCTCTGGTCAGCTCGAGGTTCCGGCGCGCGTCGTGGAGCGTCTCGCCGACGACGAGCACGCGCGCCACGCCCGCCGCTCGGGCGCGCGCGAGAACTTCGTCCCGGTCGCCGTCGAATGCCGGGTCGCAGAGATGCGCGTGGGCGTCGAGCAGTCTCACCGCGCCGGGCAGGATAGCAGCGCCGCGCGCGGAGGCGAGAACAAAAGGCCCCGGCTCGTGCGAGCCGGGGCCAGGGAAGGGGGAGAGGAGGAGAGGCGCGAGAGTCAGCGAGAGGCGAGTGCCGGCGCGGCCGCGGGGCTCGCCGCGGCGAGCCGGACCGAGGAGCGGTAGCGATAGGCGGTGTCGGCTCCGTTGCCGCGCAGGTTGTAGCCGACGAGAACGAGCCGGCCCAGGGCGTTCCGCTCGAACAGCACGGAGTCGTGGGACGACAACCCCGCTCCCGGGACCTTCGAAGCGACCCACAGTCCCAGGCACTCGTTGTCGACCCAGACCTCGTCGATAGAGGCGGTCGGGTTGTAGTCGGCCACGGAGCGGAGCATCAGCGATCCGCCCGGGTAGGTCCGCCCGTTCACCTCGAACGGCTCGTTCAGGCGAACCACGAGCCGCGGGCCGTGCGCGTGCGCGGCGGAGGCGACGGCGAGGGCGAAGCATGCGCTGATCACTGCCCACGAAGCCAGCCGAGTTCTCCGTACCATGCTTCGTCACCTCCTCGAGAACCTGTTCGGTTCGAGCCCGAAGAAGAGCAACCCCAATGCCACGGGAGATTCTCGTAATGCTGACCGCGACGCTCGGTGCCGGAGTACGGATTGGGGAGCGGCCGGAGCTCGGATTACGCGCGGCCCCCGTGCATCCGGGCCTCGCAACGGTTTCCGCGCCCGCCCGAGATCCTCCGGGATGCGCGCGACCGACTCCGGAAACTCCGGCCGGTCCGGGGAATCGGCACGCCGCGGATTGTCGAGGGCCATGGCCCGAACTGGCACCTCGGACCCGAACGCGGGTACACTGGTGGTCGCCCACAAGCGGGAGCTCGGGAGGACCGGGCTGAGAGGGCGGCTTGGACCCGCCGCCGACCGCCGGTACCTGATCTGGGTAATGCCAGCGCAGGGATCTCGGCCGCACGGGCCGCTGGCTGAGCCCGGCGGCCTTTGTTGTTTCGGGCCGTCGGACGAGGGGGACGTGACAGTGGCGAGCAAGATCGATCAAGCGAGACCGGCCGGTCGCCGAGTTTACGTGGAGGGCAGCCGCGGAATTCGCGTGCCGATGCGGGAGGTCGTCCTCACGCCTCCCCATCCTCCCGTCCGGCTGTACGAGACCAGCGGCCCCCACGGGGACCCGGAATACCGGCCGGACCCGGAGCGCGGGCTTCCGTCCCTGCGTCTTCCGTGGATCCTCGGCCGCGCGGACGTCGAGGGGGGACCCGGCACGCCGCTGCGCGCGAGGCCCGGGCGTCGGGTGACCCAGATGCACTACGCGCGAAGCGGGCAGATCACCCAGGAGATGGAATTCGTCGCGCTCCGGGAAGGCGTGGATCCGGAGCTCGTGCGTGCGGAGGTGGCGGCCGGCCGCGCGATCATCCCCGCCAACATCAACCATCCCGAGTCCGAGCCGATGATCATCGGCCGGCGCTTCCTCGTGAAGATCAACGCCAACATCGGGAACTCCGCGGTGGCGTCGAGCGTCGGGGAGGAGGTCGAGAAGATGCTCTGGGCGACCCGCTGGGGCGCCGATACGGTGATGGACCTCTCCACCGGGGACCGGATCCACGACACCCGCGAACAGATCCTGCGGAACTCTCCGGTGCCGATCGGAACCGTCCCGCTCTATCAAGCGCTGGAGAAGGTCTCAGGGAAGGCCGAGGATCTCACCTGGGAGCTGTTCCGGGACACGCTGATCGAGCAGGCCGAGCAGGGGGTGGACTACTTCACGATCCACGCCGGTGTGCGGCTCGCGTACGTGCCGCTCACGGCGGCGCGCGTGACCGGCATCGTCTCGCGGGGCGGGTCGATCATGGCCAAGTGGTGCCTGGCGCACCACAGGGAGAGCTTCCTCTACACGCGCTTCCCGGAGATCTGCGAGATCCTCTCCTCCTACGACGTGAGCTTCTCCCTGGGGGACGGCCTGCGCCCGGGATCGATCGCGGACGCGAACGACGCCGCGCAATTCGCCGAGCTCGAGACCCTGGGCGAGCTGACGAAGATCGCCTGGGAGCACGAC
>Ga0316622_100000474_pt1 | contig 23360 bp, 20 predicted proteins | sample OWC_Aug_OW2_C1_D_FD_207646 | JGI IMG/M metagenome (GOLD analysis project Ga0316622, IMG submission 207646) | Wetland soil microbial communities from Old Woman Creek delta, Ohio, United States - OWC_Aug_OW2_C1_D5_C | ecosystem: Environmental > Terrestrial > Soil > Wetlands | place: USA: Ohio... | reverse complement strand
TGCCGGTCAACAAGACGGGGGCCACGCTCACGATCGCGATGTCCGACCCGACGAACGTCTTCGCGCTCGACGACATCAAGTTCATGACGGGCTACAACGTCGAGCCGGTCGTCGCCTCCGAGCAGAGCCTCCAGCTCGCCATCGACCGCCACTACGGCGCGACCCGGGCCCTCGAGCTGAAGAAGGTCATGGAGGAGATGTCGGCCGTCGAGACGCAGGACACCAGCCTCGAGGTCGTCGAGGACCAGGAGGACGAGGCGATCGACCTCGAGCGCCTGGCCGAGGAGGGCGAAGAGGCCCCCGTCATCCGCCTCGTGAACATCATCCTGACCGACGCCATCAAGCGCGGCGCCTCGGACATCCACGTCGAGCCGTACGAGAAGGAGTACCGGGTCCGGTACCGGATCGACGGAATCCTCTACGAGGTCATGAACCCGCCCCCGAAGCTCCGTGAGGCGATCGCCTCGCGCATCAAGATCCTCGCGCGGCTCGACATCGCCGAGAAGCGGCTGCCGCAGGACGGGCGGATCAAGATCAAGATGAAGCTCGCCGGGAAGGTGAAGGAGCTCGACTACCGCGTCTCGACCCTTCCGACCCTCTTCGGCGAGAAGATCGTCTGCCGGCTCCTCGACAAGGACAACCTCATGCTCGACATGACGAAGCTGGGGTTCGAGCGCGAGAGCCTGAACCGCTTCGAGAAGGCGATCCTCCGTCCGTGGGGAATGGTCCTCGTCACGGGCCCCACGGGCTCCGGCAAGACGAACACCCTCTACTCGGCCCTGTCACGGATCAATACACCCGAGACGAACATCATGACGGCGGAGGACCCGGTCGAGTTCAATCTGCCGGGGATCAACCAGGTCCAGATGCGCGACGCGATCGGCCTGAACTTCGCGGCCGCCCTCCGCTCGTTCCTTCGGCAGGACCCGAACATCATCCTCGTCGGCGAGATCCGCGACTTCGAGACGGCCGAGATCGCCGTGAAGGCCGCCCTCACGGGGCACCTCGTCCTCTCGACCCTCCACACGAACGACGCCCCCTCCACGATCAACCGCCTCATGAACATGGGGATCGAGCCCTACCTCGTGGCGACGTCGGTCATCCTGATCGCCGCGCAGCGCCTCATCCGCCGCGTCTGCGCCAACTGCAAGGGGCCCACCGAGGTCGCCCCGCAGGTCCTCGTCTCCCTCGGCTTCACCCCCGAGGAGGCGAAGTCGGTCCAGGTCATGAAGGGGAAGGGGTGCGAGCGCTGCAACAACACGGGGTACAAGGGGCGCGTCGCCCTGATCGAGGTCCTCGAGGTCTCCGAGGAGATCCGGGAGATGATTCTCTCCGGCGCCTCCTCGATCGAGATCAAGCGCAAGGGAATCGAGGAGGGAATGCTCTCCCTCCGCCGCTCGGGCCTCGTGAAGATCAAGGAAGGGATCACGACGATCGAGGAGGTCGTCCGGGAGACGGTCCTGTAGCCGGTCGCGTATCATTGGGAATGCCTCGTCCGCACGGAGGAACCTGATGGGAGCGACGCTTCACCAGCTCCTGAAGACGCTCGTCGAGCGCGGGGGCTCGGACCTTCACATCACGACGAACTCGCCGCCGATGATCCGCGTCGACGGCGACCTCGTGCCGCTCGACTTCCCGCCGCTCACGGTCCCCGAGACGAAACAGCTCATCTACTCGATCCTGACCGACGTCCAGAAGCACCGGTTCGAGGAGAACCTCGAGCTCGACCTCTCCTTCGGCGTCAAGGGGCTCGCCCGATTCCGCGGCAACGTCTTCCTCCAGCGGGGCGCCGTCTCGGGCGTCTTCCGGCAGATCCCCTACGAGATCCTCGGCTTCCGCGAGCTGGGGGTCCCCCCCGTCGTCGAAACCCTCTGCAACAAGCCCCGGGGCCTCGTCCTCGTGACGGGCCCGACCGGGTCGGGAAAGTCGACGACCCTCGCGACGATGATCGACAAGATCAACCGCGAGCAGCCCCGTCACATCGTGACGATCGAGGACCCGATCGAGTTTCTCCACACCCACAAGCGCTGCATCGTGAACCAGCGCGAGCTCCACGCGGACACCCACTCGTTCCCGAACGCGCTTCGCGCCGTCCTCCGCGAGGACCCCGACGTCGTCCTCGTCGGCGAGATGCGCGACCTCGAGACGATGGAGTGCGCGCTCCGGATCGCCGAGACGGGCCACCTGACGATGGCGACCCTCCACACGAACAGCGCCGTCCAGACGCTGAACCGGATCATCGACGCCTTCCCGGCGAGTCAGCAGCCCCAGGTCCGCGCCCAGCTCTCCTTCGTTCTCGAGGGGATCCTCTGTCAGTCGCTCCTCCCGCGCGCGTCGGGGCGCGGGCGCTGCCTCGCGATGGAGATCCTGATCCCGACCCCCGCCATCCGGAACCTCATCCGCGAGGACAAGCTGCACCAGATCTACTCGATGATGCAGACGGGCCAGAGCAAGTACTCGATGCAGACCTTCAACCAGGCGCTCGCCACGCTCGTCCATCGACGGGTCATCTCCCAGGAGCTCGCCGTCTCCATCTCGTCGTTCCCCGACGAGCTGATCGAAATGATCCAGCGCGGCACCGGGGTGACCACCGCGCAGGCGGCCGGGGCGCCGGCGCCGGCGTCGCGGCGCCCCTGACGATCCCTAAGGAGGATTCCGAATGGCCCAGTTCGTCTGGAAGGGGAAGACACGGCAGGGGGTCGTGACGGGCGGCGTCCTCGTCGCCGACTCGAAGGACATGGCCATCGCCGACCTCCGGCGCCGGCAGATCGACGTCACGACCGTCAAGGAGAAGGGGAAGGAGTTCGCGATCCCCCGGGTCGGCCCCGGGAAGGTCAACGCCCGGCGCCTCGCCATCTTCACCCGCCAGTTCTCGGTCATGATCGACGCCGGCCTCCCCCTCGTGCAGTGCCTCGAGATCCTGGGCAGCCAGCAGGACAACCGGCTCTTCCAGAAGATCATCCTGGCGGTCCGGCAGGACGTCGAGGCCGGCTCGTCCCTGGCCGAGGCGATGCGCAAGCATCCGAAGGCGTTCGACGACCTCTACGTGAACATGGTCGCCGCCGGCGAGGCCGGCGGCATCCTCGACACCATCCTGCGGCGCCTCTCGACCTACATCGAGAAGGCCGTGAAGCTCAAGGGGCAGGTCAAGACGGCGCTCATCTATCCCGTCTCGGTCCTCGCCGTGGCGGCGATCGTCGTCTTCATCATCCTCTGGAAGGTCATCCCGACCTTCGCGGCCCTCTTCGCCGCCCTCGGCGCGCAGCTCCCGCTGCCGACGCGGGCCGTGATCGCCGCCTCGAACTTCGTGGCGCGGTACATCATCTTCCTCGTCGCCGCCGTCGTCGCGATCGGCTTCTTCCTGACTCGCTACTACGCGACCTACCGGGGCCGGCGCGTCATCGACGGGATCGTCCTGAAGCTTCCCGTCCTCGGCGACATCATGCGGAAGATCGCCGTCGCCCGCTTCTGCCGGACGCTGGCGACGCTCACCTCCTCGGGCGTGCCGATCCTGGACGGCCTCGAGATCACGGCGCGCACGGCCGGGAACGCCATCATCGAGGACGCGATCATGGGCGTGAGAAAGTCGGTCGAGGCGGGGCGGACGATCGCCGAGCCCCTCGCCGAGACGAAGGTCTTCCCCTCGATGGTCGTCCAGATGATCAGCGTCGGCGAGCAGACGGGCGCCCTCGATGCCATGCTCACGAAGATCGCGGAGTTCTACGAGGACGAGGTCGACAACGCCGTCGAAGGCCTCATGAAGCTGATGGAGCCGATCATGATCGGCATCCTCGGCACCGTCATCGGCACGATCATCGTCGCGATGTACATGCCGATGTTCGACCTGATCGGGAAGCTCCAGTAGCGCCCGCGGCGGGGGCCCCGGCCCCCGCCGACGCTAGAATCGCAGGGTGAATCCCGCCCCGGCCGGCGATCCGGACGCGCTGACCCCGCTCCTCAGGGGCTATGCCTCCCTTCGCCTCGTCGTCGTCTTCACGCTGATGTTCTCGGCGTTCCTCATCCAGATCACGTTCGACGTCTCCCTGCCCTTGAACCTCATCTACTACATCGTGGCCTTCGCCTGCACTCTCTCGATCGGCGCCCTCCTCTCGCTCGAGAGGATCCCTGCCGAGGCGAACGCCGGACTTCAGATCCTCGGCGACCTCTTCGTCGTGACGGCCCTCGTCTGGATCTCGGGGGGCCCCGACTCGTCCTTCACCTTCCTCTACCTCGCCGCGGTCGCCGCGGGCGCCATCCTCCTCGGCCGGCGGGGCGGCCTCTCGGCCGCGGGCCTCGCCGCCATCTTCTACACGGTCCTCGTCGACCTGATGTACTGGGGAGTCCTGCCGTCTGTCGAGGGGCCGCGCCACTGGGGCGTCGCCTCTCTCGTCGGAAACGTCGCCCTGAACGTCGCCGCGTTCGCCGGGACGGCCATCCTCGTCTCGGCCTCCTCGGAGAAGCTGCGCGAGGCGCGGCGCGACGTCGAGCGGCGGAAGGCCGAGCTGGCCCGGCTGCAGGCGCTCCACGCTTCGGTCCTCTCCTCGATGTCCTCGGGCGTCCTGACGACCGATCTGGAGGGGCTCGTCACCTACGCGAACCGGGCGGCCTCGGAGCTCCTCGATCTCCCGGCCGTGGATCTCGTCGGAAAACCCGTCCCTGCGCTCGGCCTCGTCGACGCCGGCGCCTGGGAGCAGATCCGCTCCACGAGCGACGAGATCCTGAGGTTCGAGGCGGTCCGGCCGACGCGGGGCGTCGAGGCCTTCTTCGGCATCTCCGCGAGCACCCTCCGCGACGCGGACGGACGCGGCACCGGCCGGATCCTCATCTTCCAGAACCTGACGCGCCTGAAGAGGCTGGAGGGAGAGGTCCGTCTCAAGGAGAAGCTGGCCGCCGTCGGCGAGCTCGCCGCCGGGATCGCGCACGAGATCCGGAATCCGCTCGCCTCGATCTCGGGATCCGTCCAGGTCCTGAAGGGCATGGTGGCTCCCGGCTCCTCGGAGCTGAAGCTGATGGACATCGTCGTCACCGAGTCGCAGCGCCTCTCCCGCGTCCTCGAGGACTTCCTCCGCTACGTCCGCCCGCGCGAGCGGGCCGTCGAGCCGGTCGACGCCCCCGCCGCACTCCGGGACGTCCTGACGCTCCTCGCGCACAGCGACGAGATCTCCCCGCGCCACACGATCGACTTCGACCTCGACCCGCCCGTCGCGGTCCTCCCGGCCGACCCGGGGCAGCTCCGGCAGATCTTCTGGAACGTGGCGCGGAACGCCGTGGCGGCGATGCCGGCCGGCGGGCGGCTCGCCGTCTCGACCCGCCTCAGGGACGGGTACTGGACCGTCCGCTTCGTCGACGAGGGGCGCGGAATGACGTCCGAGGAGCGCGATCGCCTCTTCACCCCGTTCGCGCACAGCTTCCCAGGGGGGACCGGCCTCGGCCTCGCGATCGTCTACCGGATCGTCGAGGAGCACGGCGGGCGGATCGACGTCGAGACGGAGCCGCAACGCGGCACGACCGTGACGATCTCCCTTCCGGCCGGGGCCGCCCGCTCCGCCGTGCGGGAGGTCGCGTGACCGCAACCGGCCCCCGCCTCCTCGTCGTGGACGACGAGGCCGGCATCGTCGAGATGCTCGCGATCGTCTTCCGCGGCGAGGGGTACGAGGTCGTCACGGCCGGCTCCTGCGCCGACGGCCTCGCCCGCCTCGAGACCTCTCTCCCGGACCTCGTCCTGACCGACGTGAAGATGCCCGACGGCAGCGGTTTCGAGATCCTGAAGCGGACCCGGGAACTCTCGCCCTCGGTTCCGGTCGTCATGATCACGGCCTACACGACGACGAAGACGGCCATCGAGGCCCTCAAGGCGGGGGCCTACGACTACATCTCGAAGCCCTTCGACGTGGAGGAGATGAAACTCGTCGTCGGGCGCGCTCTCGAGCGGAAGCGGCTCGCCGAGGAGAACGTCGCCCTGAAGGAGCGGATCGAGAAGGGCGCGCACGGCGTCGTCGGTGTCTCGCGGAAGATGCGCGCGCTGCTCGACCTCGTCGACCGCATCGGGAAGACGACCTCGACGGTCCTCGTCTCCGGAGAGTCGGGGACCGGCAAGGAGCTGATCGCGCGGGCGATCCACGAGGCCTCCCCTCGCGCCGGGCGGACCTTCGTCTCGATCAACTGCGGCGCCATGCCCGAGAGCCTCCTCGAGTCGGAGCTGTTCGGCCACGAGAAGGGGGCCTTCACCGGCGCCATCAAGGAGAAGAAAGGGCTCTTCCAGGAAGCCGAAGGCGGGACCCTCTTCCTCGACGAGATCGGCGAGACGTCGCTCACGATGCAGGTCAAGCTCCTCCGGGCCGTCCAGGAGCGCGTCATCCGCCGGGTCGGCGGCAACGCCGAGGAGCCGATCGACGTCCGGATCATCTGCGCGACGAACAAGGATCTCGCGAAGAGAGTGGCCGAAGGGGCGTTTCGCGAGGACCTCTACTACCGGATCAACGTTATTCCCCTTCCGATTCCGCCCCTCCGCGAGCGCCGCGAGGACATCCCCTACCTCGTCCGGCACTTCCTCAGGAAAGTCGCCCGCGAGCAGGGGGTTCCGGAGAAGAAGATCTCCACCGAGGCGATGCGCCTCCTCGAGGCCCACCCCTGGCCGGGCAACGTCCGCGAGCTGGAGAACCTGATCGAGAGGACGGTCGCCCTCGAGCCGTCCGACGTCATCACGTCGAGTTCGCTGCCAGAGGCCTTCCTCCACCCGGCCGGAGTCCCCCCCGTCGCGTCCCTCGAGGGGATCGACCTTCCGGCGGACGGGATCGACCTCGAGCGGTACCTCGAGTGGCTCGGCAAGCGGCTGATGCAGCAGGCCCTCGAGCGGACGGGCGGCGTCCAGATCCGCGCCGCCGAGATGCTCCGGATGTCGGAGCGCTCCTTCCGCTACTACGCCAAGAAGTACGGAATCCGGCGCGAGGGCGAGGAGGTGGTGGACGAGCGGGCCGGCACATCGGGGGAACGCTCCTGACGGCGCGCGGAGCGGCGCTGGCGCTCGTTTTTCTCCTCACGGCCTGCGCCCGATCCGGCTCCGGCCCGGCGGCGCCGGCCGGTCCCGCGGGGCCGCGCGTCGCCCTGCCGTCCGGCGCCACGGTCCGCGTCGAGCTCGCCCTGACCGACGTCGAGCGGGCCCAGGGGCTGATGTTCCGCGAGTCGCTCGCCCCGGGGACGGGGATGCTCTTCCTCTTCGAGACGGCCGAGATCCGCCCCTTCTGGATGAAGAACTGCCACTTCGCGCTGGACATCGTCCACCTGTCGAAGGACGGATCCGTCGTCGACGTCCTGCCGAACGTCCCCCCCTGCGACGCCGACCCCTGCCCGACCTTCACGCCCCGGGCCGCGTCCGACACCGTCCTCGAGCTGACGGCCGGTGAGGCCGCGAAGAACGGCCTCGCGGCGGGGGCGAAGGTCCGCTATCTGGAGGTCCCGGGGCGCTGAGGCTCGCCGCCGGACGGGACGAACCGGAAGAGTCCCCGGCCGACCGTCGCGAGGAAGAGTCCCCGCCTCTCGCGCGGACTCCCCGCCCACCCCGCGACCGTCAGGCCGGGCTCCGGAAGGGGGATCGGAACCGGATCCCCCTCCCCGTCGCGAAAGGTCAGGAGCCCCCGCTCCTCGTCGACCTCGACGCCGAGCGGCTCGAGACGGCGGGAGACGCGGGGCCGCCCGAACCCCCCCGAGAGCGGCCCCGAGAGCCCGGGCGTCGCGAGGGGGAGCCACGCCGTCCCGTCCCACGCCTGGAAGGCTCCTCCCGTCTCGGCGACGAGGAGAGGCGCGCCGGACGAGGGGCGAAGGACACGGCGAACGGACTCGACACGGACCGTGAGGTTTCCGAGGCGGGTCCAGGTCCGCCCGGCGTCGCGGCTCTCGAAGACGCCGGCGTCCGTCGCCGCCGCCACCGCGGATCCGTTGGCACACAGCGCGCGAGTCCCCCGCGGGAGCGTCCTCGCCCACGGGCCCGCTCCCGAGTCGGCCGCGAAGATCCCCTCGGGCGTCGCGGCGAGGAGCCGCCTGCCCACCGACGCGAGGGAGAGCACCGTGGCGGGGGGCGACACCGGAAGCCGCTCGGCGACTCCGGTCCCGGCGTCGACGCTCCAGAGGCCTCCCGCCGGGCCGTCCGCGGCGCGCGCCACGACGACGCGCCCGTCTCCCGGGAGGGCGACCGCAGAGAGACGCGCCTCGGCGAGGCCGGGCGACGGCGCGAAGCTCGTCCCGCCATCCTCGGAGACGAGCACCCCGTCCGACTCGGTCCCCATCAGGAGACGCGCCGGGCGGCGCGGATCGAAGACGAGCGCGTTGACGACGACCTCCGCCGAGATCCGCCGGAAGATCTTCCCCCCGTCGCGGCTCTCGAAGAGGCCCCCCGTCGTCCCGGCCAGGATCCGGTCCGGGTCCCGGGGGTCGATCCGGACGACGTGAGTCCGCCGGTCGGTCAGCCCCTCGCGGAAGCGGACCCAGCTCGCGCCGCCGTCGGCCGTCCGGTAGACCCAGCCGCAGGTGGCTGCCCAGATCTCGTCCGGGTTCGAGCGGGAGAAGTCGAGGCCGAAGACCTGGGTGTCCTCGACCATTCCCCCGGCGATCCGGGTCCAGTTCCGGCCGAGATCCGGCGACCGGAACGGATGGCGGAAGGAGCCGACGAAGAGAAGAGACGGGCGCGACGGATGGAACCCCACGAAGGAGATCCCCGCGCCCGGATCGAGCGGCGGAAGGGACCGCCGCCACGATCCCCCCCCGTCCTCGGAGATCTCGAGCCCGCCGTCCCCTCCCGTCACGACGACCGGACGCCCCTCGTGAGCCGAGAGAGCGACGGCCCGGGCTCCCGGGCGGTCGCCCCACTTCCGGATCTCCAGGAACGAGGCCCCGCCGTCCTCGGTGACGAGGAGCCGGCCACCCCGGACGATCCCTGTCAGGCCGACCCAGAGGGTTTCCGGGCGGAGCGGGTCGCCCGCGAGGACCGACACGGAGAAGCCCGGGAAGCGGGCCGCGCCGGAGGCGAGCGCCCAGGAGCGACCGCCGTCGGTCGAACGGTAGAGGCTCCCCTGCGCCGTCCCCGCCCAGAACGCGTCGGGCGTCGAGCGGTCCGCCAGGAGCGCCGTCACTTCGGCCCCCGGGAGCGGGTAGCGGAGCCAGACTCCGTCCGCCCCCTCTTCCGCGTAGGGAGCGGCCGCCGCGGTCGCGAGGAGTAGCGCCGCCGCCGATGCGGCTGAGAGGAGAGCCCCGGATCGACGCAACCGGCCCTCTCCTACGGATCCTTCTTCGCCGTCTCCTTCGGCGCGCCACCCGAACCCGCGGCGTCCGTGGAGCTCCCGGCGTCCTTCGGGCTCCCTCCCTCCTTCGACGGCGCGTCCGTCGCGGGCGCCGGGCCCGGGCGCCCGTAGTCGCTGACGTACCAGCCGCTCCCCTTGAACTGAAAGGCCGGGGACGAGAGGAGCTTCTTCAGCGCCCCGCCGCAGCGGTCGCAGAGGGAGAGGGGCGCCTCGGAGAAGCTCTGGATGACCTCGATCGTCCGCCCGCACGACTCGCAGAGATACTCGTAAAGAGGCATCGTCGCCGTCTCCTTCGCCCGTCTCCGGCGGGACCGTCAGCTTCCGCTTCCGGGAGCCGGGAAGCTCCCCGATCCGGTCCGCCAGTGAAGCTTCCGGATGCCGCTCGTCATCTCGCGGCGGAGGATCAGCTTCAGGACCCAGAAAGCGTAGAGGATTCTGGCGTTCAATGCGACGTCCCCCGGCCCCATCGAGACCAGGTCCCGGAGCGAGCGCGTGCCGTCGATCTTTCCGAGGAAGACGCGCTCGGCGGAGGAGAGCGACAGCTCCATCTTCTCCGGCGTCTCGGCCCCCTTCTCGAAGATGGTCCAGGAGGGGCCGAGTCGCCCCACGCACCGCTTCGGATCCTTCATCCGCCGGACGCCGTCGAGGATCGCCTGCGGCGTCGGGATGTCGAGGCGGATCAGCTCGTCGGCGCGGAAGGTCCCGACCTCGAAGGTCACGCCCCCGTTCTCCCAGTCGAAGAGCGACCAGAGGATCTCCTTCACCTGCTCGGTCACGGAGGCCCGGAGCTCGTCCTCCGTCAGCATCCCCTTCTCGACGAGGACGGTCCCGTAGCGCTTTCCCCCCGCGAGGAGCCCCTGCTCGCCGAGGAGGTGCTCGGCCGTGTTGATCCGCCGGGAGCGGCGGAGGTGGCTGCCGAGGGACTCGTTGCGGTCGTTCGACGTCGCGAAGATGACGTGCCCGCCCAGAACGTAGATCCTCTTCTCCGTGGCGTCGCGGACGGCCGTGAGGACTCCCGGCACCCGGTAGTGGAAGACGGTGTGGAGGATCTCGGGCAGGGGCTGCTCCGACAGGTCGCCCTGGAACCGGAATCTCTCCGAGGACATGGCGCGGATTCTAATCACTTGGCCCTCCGAGGGTCCCGGGGATCCGGATCCGGCCTTGTTACGATGCCGGCGTGATCTCCTTCGAACAGGCGCTCGAGCGCGTCCTCGAGTCCGTGAGGCCCTTCGGTCCGGAGCGCGTTTCCGTGTCCAGAGCCGCCGGGCGGATCCTCGCCGAGCGGGTCGTGGCGGACCTCGACCTTCCGCCGTTCGACGCGACGGCGATGGACGGATGGGCCGTGCGCGCCTCCGAGGCCTCTCCCGCGCCGGCGCGCCTCCGGGCCGCCGGGGCCTTCGGCGCGGGGGCGGCGGCGGGACCGCTCCCGGCCGGGGGCGCCGCGAAGGTGATGACCGGCGCGCCGATCCCGGAAGGCGCCGACGCGGTCGTCCCGGTCGAGGAAGCGGACGAGAGGGCCGACGGGACCGTCTCGCTCCGGCAGGAGCCGGAGCCGGGAGACCACATCCGGCGGCAGGGCGAGGTGATCGCGGCCGGGACGAAGCTCCTGGCGCCGGGACGGCGCCTCTCCCCCGCCGACCTCGTCCTCGCCGCCGCGGCGGGGCGCGACACGCTCGACGTGGCCCGGCGGCCGCGCGTCGGAGTCCTGGTCACGGGCTCGGAGGTCGTCCCCCCTCCGGCGCGTCCCGGCCCCGCCCAGATCCGGAACACGAACGGCCCCCTCCTTCTCGGCGCGCTCGCCCGCGCGGGGGCCGAGCCGCGCGACCTCGGCACCGCTCCGGACGACCCTCGGGCCCTCCGCTCCGCGATCGGCCGCGCTCTCGCCTCTGGTCTCGATCTCCTCCTGACGTCGGGGGGAGTCTCGGAGGGGGACTTCGACCTCGTTCCCGGCGTCCTCTCGGGTCTCGGGGCGAAGACGCGCTTCCACAAGGTCTCGATCCGGCCGGGGAAGCCCCTTCTCTTCGCCGTCGCCGGGGAAACGCTCGTCTTCGGGATCCCCGGGAACCCGGTCTCGGCGGCGGTCGTCTTCGACCTCTTCGTCCGGCCCGCGCTCCGGAAGGGGGCGGGCGTCTCCCCGTCCCTTCCCCCTCCGGTCGAGGCGATCCTCACCGCGTCGGCCGCGAACCGCGGGCCGCGCCTCGCCTTCCTCCCGGCGCGGCTCTCGCGCCGCCGCGAGGCGCTCCGGGCCGAGCCGGTCCCGTCGAAGGGAAGCCACGACGTTCTCGCCCATGCGCGGGCCGGTGGATACCTCGTCCTGCCGCCCCGGGCGCGCCTCGCAGAAGGGGACCGGGCCGGCGTCTACCTCGGGACGGAGGAGACGACTCTCGGGACCTTCGAATGACGCGCCGCCGGGTCGCCGTCACGGGGCTCGGCTGCGCGACGCCGCTCGGTGTCGGGCGCGAGGCCTTCGCCGCCGGCCTTCGCGAAGGGCGCTCGGGCGTCTCGCGGATCACCCTCTTCGACCCGTCCGACCTCCCCGTGTCGATCGCCGCGGAGGTGCCCGGGTTCGATCCCGCCTCCGTGATGCCCGCCTCGGAGCTGCGTCACGTCTCGCGCGTCGTCCCGCTCTCCCTCGTGGCCGCGGAAGAAGCCCTGTCGGACGCCGGCCTCTCCCCGGACGGATTCTCACTCGCCGAGCGGCGCCGGATCGCGGTCGTCTTCGGCTCGGGGGGTGGGCCGGTCGAGTTCTTCGAGCGGATGTACGGCCACTGGTACCGGGGCGACCTGAAGAAGGCGTCCGTCTACTCGATCCCGACCGGGACGATCGGGACGCTTTCCTCCGAGATCTCGATGCGCTTCGGCCTGAAGGGGCCGTCCCACGTCGTCTCGACCGGCTGCACCTCTTCGGCCGACGCGCTCGCGTACGCCTTCAAGTCGATCGCCTACGGCGAGCGCGACGTCGCCGTGACCGGGGGAGCCGACGCCGTCATCACGCCCGGGATCATGACCGGCTTCGCCCTGATGAAGATCCTCTCGACCGCCTTCGCCGGCGAGCCGGCGCGCGCAAGCCGTCCCTTCGATGCGGAGCGGGACGGTTTCGTCCTCGGCGAGGGGGCGTGGATCTTCGTCCTCGAGGAGCTCGAGCGGGCCCGCTCTCGCGGCGCGCGGATCCGGGCCGAGGTCCTCGGATACGGCGCCACCTGCGACGCCTACCACCGTGTCCGGCTCGACGAGTCGGGCGAGGAGCCGGCCCGCGCGATGGCGGAGGCGATTGCCGACGCCGGCCTCTCCGCCGCGGACGTCGACTACGTCCAGTACCACGGGACGTCGACCCTCCTGAACGACCGGATCGAGACCCGGGCGACGAAGCTCGCCCTCGGCTCTCACGCCCTCCGCGTGCCCGGCTCGAGCGTGAAGAGCCAGATCGGCCATCCGCAGGGGGCCTCGGGAGCGGCCGGAATCGCGGCGACCCTCGTCGGGATGGAAGAGGGGTTCCTTCCCGCGACCCTCAATCTCGAGAACCCCGACCCGGAGTGCGACCTCGACTACGTCCCCGGCGGCGTCCGGCGCGGCGAGATCGAGTTTGCCCTCTGCAACGGGATCGCCTTCGGATCGAAGAACTCCGCTCTCGTCCTCCGGAACGGCCGCGCCCTCTCCCGATGAGCTTCTGGGTTCCGGAGCGGGTTCCGTCCGAAGAGATCCTCGACGGCGAGGTCTCCGCCCACGAGGCCGAGGCGAGCCTCTCCGACATCGAGTGGGTCCACCGGAATCTCGGCGGGCGGCTTCTCCTCCGGCTCCGGCTCCTCCCCCTTCTCGAGGGCCTCGCGGACCCGGGGAGGGCCTTGTCCCTCCTCGACCTCGGCTGCGGGTCCGGGCACGTCGGGCGGGACCTCGTCCGCCGCCTCCGGCGCAAGGGACGCGAGCTTCGCGTCCTCGGCCTCGACCGGAAGCTCTCCCACGCGCGCCTCGCCCCCCGCGGCGGGAGCACGGCCGGCGACGCCCTCCTTCTCCCCTTCGCCGATCGGAGCGTCGACGTCGTCTTCTCGACGCTCTTCCTCCACCACTTCTCCGAGACGGAGCTTCGGGACGTCTTTCTCGAATCGCGCCGCGTGGCGCGCAAGGCGGTGGTCGCCTTCGATCTCTCGCGCCACCGGGTCGCCCGGGCGCTCATCTCCGCTGTCGGCCCGCTCGCCTTCCGGACCCGGATCTCGACCCTCGACGGCGAGGCGAGCGTCCTTGCGGCCTACACGAGGAGGGACGTGGCCGCCCTCGTGGGCGACCTTCTCCCCGGGGTCCGCGTCCGGTCGGCCGGCCCCTTCGTCTGGCAGCTCGTCTGGAGGCGCCCCTGAGCGCGATCGCCCGCGACGTCGCCGTCATCGGCGGGAGCCTCGCCGGGAGCGCGGCCGCGGCGGCTCTCGCGCGGGGCGGGGCCTCCGTCGTCGTCCTCGAGAAGGCGCGCTTCCCGCGGCCGAAGATCTGCGGCGAGTTCCTATCGCACGAGGCCCTTCCGGTCCTCGAACGACTCGGCGCCATGGACGCCGTGCGCGCCGCCGGTCCCGAGACGATCACGCGCTTCGCCCTCGTCCGGCCGGACGGAAGGCGCGTCGAGGCCGACCTTCCCGCCCCGGTCCTCTCGCTGTCGCGAGACCGTCTCGACTCCGCGGCAGCCGACGCGGCCGGACGGCACGGGGCGCGATTCCGCTTCGGCGCGACCGTCGTCTCCTTCGAAGGAGATCTCCGGGAGGGGTTCCGCGTGTCTGCCGACGGCGCGACCATCCGCGCGCGGGTCCTCGTCGGCGCCTGGGGGCGCTACAGCCCTCTCGACGGCCGCCTCGGCCGCCGGTTCTTCGGCCTCCCCGCCCCGCTCTTCGGGTTCAAGAAGCACCTCGCGGGGCGCCACGAGCACCTCGCGGGGCGCGCCGTCCTCCATCTCTTCGACGGCGGCTATCTCGGCCTCTCCCGCGTCGAGGGAGGGACCGTCAACCTCGCGGCGCTCGCGACGCCTTCCGTCGCGCGGGACGCCCATCACGACTTCGACGAGCTTCTCTCCCGGCTGAAGAAAGAAAGCCCCGCGCTCGCGGCGGACCTCGACCGCCTCTCGCCCCTCCCCGGCCCCGTTCTCCTCACCGAGCCGGTCCATCTCGGAGCAAGAGAAGCCGTCGCGGGAGACGTTCTCCTCGCGGGAGATGCCGCCGGCGTCATCGATCCCTTCACCGGAACCGGAATGGCGCTCGCGCTCCTGTCTGGCGAAGCCGCAGCCGCGGCGATCCTCCGCTTCCTCGCCGGACGGATCGACGCGGACACGCTGAAACGCGAGCACTCGGCGTCCCACCGGAGGATAGCCGGCCGCCGCTTCGTCTTCTCGCGCCTCTTCCGCTCCGTCTTCTACGGCGGCGTCGCCTCACGCTTCGTCGGCCCGGCCGCCACGCCGATCGCCCGTCTCGCCGTCCGGCTGACGCGCCCCGCCTAGCGGCGTCGGGCCTTTTTCGCCGGCCGGGCCCGAGCCGGGCTCTTTGCCCTCTTCTTCCCCGCCTTGGGGAAGAGACCGGTCCGGATCGTCTCGATCTGGCGGAGATGGTGGCGGTCGTGCCCCGCGTACATGTAGACGAGCTTCCGGATCGACTCCTCGCCCCTCTCGGTGTGGAGGCCGACGCGGTCCCAGGCGCCGTCCGGAAGCCGGTCGAGGAGGCCGAGGTTGACGGCGCGGGCCATGGCGAAGTCGTCAACGAGGTCGGCCGTCTTCGCGTTCGCGACGCCGAGCTTCGCGACGAAGGCGTCCTGGTCGTAGGGGGCGATGGGGGGCCGCTCGTGCGAAGCGATGAGGCGGTAGCGGCTCCCGAGGATGACCTCGCCGTCCGCGAGATGAGCCGCGATCTCCCGGATCGACCACTTCCCCGGCGCGGGGGGGGTCGAAAGCTGCCGCTCCGTCAGCCCCTTCAGGAGCGCCCGCAGCCGGTCGGGCGAGGCGGCCATCACCTCGATCGGGTCGTCTCCGCCGAGGGCCTTCCGATACGTCTCCGGAATCACCGGACCGGACTTTCCAGCCGCCATGGCGTCTCCTTTCGTCATCGTTTCGCGGGGATCCCGCGCGCGAGGGCGCCGAGGAACCCCAGGTTCGTCCCCGTCAGCCAGTGCCCGCCGTCCACGGGAAGGCAGGCGCCGGTCACGTAGGCCGCGCGCGCCTCGTCGGCGAGAAACGCGATCGCCTCGGCGACCTCCTCTCCCGTCGTGAAGCGACGCATCGGGATCGAGTCCCGGATCTCCGCCGCGAGCGTCTCGTCGAGCCAGAGATTCTTGTCGGTCCCCTCCGACCGGAAGGGGCCGGGCGAGACGGCATTCGCCCGGATGCCGAAGCGCGCCCACTCGACGGCGAGGGTCCTCGTCAGCGCGAGGACGCCCGCCTTGGCCGAGGCGGAGTGGATGACGCCGGGCCCGGCGCCCCAGGCGTAGTCCGCCACGACGTTCACGAAGGAGCGGGCCCGTCCGTCGGCGCCGTGGGCGTCGATCATCGCGAGGCCGAAGGCCCGCGAGACGAAGAAGGTCCCGTTGAGGACGATCTCGATGACGGCGCGCCAGCCGTTCGGGGAGAGCTTCTCGGCCGGGCAGACGAAGTTTCCGGCGGCATTGTTCACGACGACGTCGAAGGGGCCCCAGGCGCCGTGGAGGGCGTCGGCCATCTTCGCCACGTCGTCGTCGTACCGGACGTCACAGGTGACGGCCCGGGTGTCGGCCGCCCCCGCGGCCCGGAGAAGGTCCGCCGTCGCGGCGAGCGGCCCCTCCCGCCGTCCGCAAACCGCCACGCGCGCTCCCTCCCGCGCGAACCGGAGGGCCGTCGCCCGGCCGAGCCCGCTGCCGCCCCCGGTGATGAGGACGTTCCGGAGCGGCGGCACGTCAGAGGCCCGCCGCGCGGAGGACCTGGCTCGCCGTCATCGCTTCCTCGGACCGGTGCCGGATCTTCCCGGCGGTCTCGTGGACGATGAAGTACGGGAGCTGCGGGATGCTCAGCTCCTTCTGGAGCACCCCCTCCGGATCGAGGAGGACGGGGCGCCGGAAGAGGCGGGCGACGCGGGAGCACTCCTTCACGGTGCCGCCCGTCACCACGAACGTCGTCTCGACACCGCGTGCCTCGAGCTCCTCGGCGAGGGCGACTGCGGACGGGATCGACTCCTGCGTTTTCACGTCCGTTCCGAGAAGGAAGAGGAAGCAGCCGTTCGCCTTGCAGTCGCGGGTCGAGCCCTGCTCGAGGTTCAGGTCGAAGGCGACGAACTTCGGGAGGTTCACGAAGGGGACCCGCTGCGGAGGGCGGAGGAGAAGATAGAGGCCCCAGGCGACGAGGGCGATCGTCGCGAAGATCGTGCTCAGCTTCGGGCCGAGCGGCATTCTCTTCTCGGGGATCCGGATCCGGACGGTCGTCTGCGTCGCCAGGGACGACCCGTCGACGGGCGGCGCCGGCTCGCCCTGTCCAGGGGTCCCCGGGGCGACCGGCTTCGGCGTGCCATGAGAGCTCACGGTGCCCATGGCCGTAGTTTAGGGGACGACGGAGGCCTCCGGACGGAAGACGTCAAGGCGCGGCGGGAGCCCTTTTCAGCCTCACGACCCCGGCCGCGGTGTGGACCGAGATCTTCGGTCCGCCCCCGCCCAGCTTCCCCTCCGCCCGCTGCAGCCCCTCGCGCTTCACCACGGCCACTTCCGGGAACTGCGAGAGGATGTAGTCCCCCTCGGAGTCGACGCCTGTCACCCGGATCTCCACGTCGCCCCGGTAGTTGGCGGGAAGAACGAGCGTCACGTCTCCCCCGCCGGATGCCACGTCCACCCCGGGCCGGTCGGCCGCGACGACCTCGCAGAGGACCGTCCCGCCCGACGTCCGCGCCACGACGGGGCCGCGCACCTTCCGGAGGGTGATGTCGCCGGCCGAGGTCCGGGCCGTGACCGCCCCGCCGCCCCCCTTCACGACGATGTCGCCGCCGCTCGTCTCCAGGCGCGCGTCGCCCGAGACGTGCCCGGCGCGGATGTCGCCCCCCATCGTCGTCGCGGTCAGGTCGCCGGTCACGGCGTCCACCGAGATCTCCCCCCCGGCGGAGGAGAGATCGGCTCCCCGGCCGGCCGAGGCGACGCGGACCTGTCCGAACTGCGTGCCGACTTTCACGCGCCCGGCCACCCGGCCGAGCGTGACGTCGCCCTGGACATCGTCCGCGACGAAGTCGCCGGCAACGTCGCCCCGGACGACCGGCCTCCGGACGCCGGCGGGGTCCGGGGGCTCGGGAGGCTCCGGGGCCTCGGGCGCGTGGACATGCGGCGGCGGAACGGGCGGGGCGGGCCCCGTGAAGACCCGGACCGAACGGGGCGGCGTGGTCGCCGCTTCCACGATCCGAGCGTGCCGGGCCGAAAGGAGCGGCCGCGCCTGCGCCTCAGACGTTCCCTCGGCGAGGAGGGCGATCCGGCCGCTCAGGTTCGACATCCGGACCGTGGCGCCCCCCGCTCCGACCGTCCCTTCACAGGAGCGATGGAGATTCACCGATACCTCGCGCGCGATCTCGGCCCCCATCCGGGCGAGCTCGCGGCTCATCTCCGCGAGCGACCGGTTCAGCTCCTCCAGGTCCCTCGCCGCCGGCAGGTCGCCCCCCTCCCGATGGGCTGCCTGCCTCCCGGCCGCGGCCCGGGCCCTTTCGGAGGCGAGTCTCTCCCGGTCGGCGCGCGCGGCGGCTCCGGCCTCTTGGCCCGGAAGGCTTTTCAGAGCGACCGGGAAGGTCGACACGATCCCGCCGCTCATGGTCCGGCCTTCGAACCGGAATCCGGCCCCGGCCGGGAGCCGGAGGAGAAGGTTTCCGCTGACCGACTTCAGCTCCAGCTCTGCCCCCTTCGGCAGTTCGGCCACCGACGCCTCGACGTCCCCGTTGACCGTGTGGAGCTTCAGGCCGCGTCGCGCCCCGGAGACGTCGATCCTCCCGTTCACGGTCGAGAGCCGGAGGTCGGCCGTGATTCCCTTCACGGAGACAGGGCCCGAGACGAGAGACGCCTCGACCGGCACTCCCGAGGGGAGCGTCACCGTGTAACGGGCTTCGACGCGGCCCGGGTCGAAGTCGCGGACCTCGACGTTCCAGCGGCCGTCGCGCCGCCGCCCCGTCGTCCCGGGGAACTCGGTGGAGAGCGACAGCTCGCCGTTCTCGTTGGTGAACCGGCAGGTCATCTCCTCGAGAATCCGCCGCGCCTCGCGCGCGCTCCGGCCCCGCGCCGTCAGCTCCACGGCCGCCCGGAACGTCGGCCCGGCGACGATCTCCACGCTTCCGTTGACGTTCTCCAGCGTGAGGGACCGGAGGGAACCGGACGCCGTGAACTCCTGGCGGCGCGTCGCCGTCCCGCCGGGCCCCTGCCCCTCGGCGCGGAGAGCCGCGGCGAAGGAGAGGGCGAGGAACCCGACGATCAGGGTGACCCAGAGGAGGACGCGCCGGACGGGCTCGAGGGAGTCGTGTCTCATGTCCCGGAGACGTTTCGCGGCGGAAAAGGTCACGGCCTCACAGCTCCAGCTTCGAGAGGGCCTGGGCCGCCTGGACACGGACGTACCCGTTCTCCCGCTCGTCCGCCGCGCGCGAGCGGAGGGCGTCGAGCGAGGCCGGGTCCCTCAACGCCGTGGCGGATTTCGCCAGCCCCTCGACCGCGAGGATGCGCACGGCCGGGTTCTCGTCGGTCCGGAGAGCGAGGATCAGCGCGTCCCGCGTCGCCGGCGACGGAGGAAGCTGCGCCAGCGCCTCGACCGCCTTCTTCCTCACGCCCGGGTTCCGGTCCCGCTTCACGGTGTCGGCGAGGGCGGCGACGATGTCGGGCGACGCGCCGGCCGTCCCCTTGGTCGTCTGCGAGACCAGCTCGATGGCGCGTCCGCGCGCCCCTTCCGTGTCGGCGGCACCCGACATCAGGTAGACGAGGAGGTCGGCGATCCCCTTCTGATCGGGGCGCCCGGTGATCGTGTAGCGAGTCGTGACGTCGAAGGCGACGCCGATCCGGCCGGAGGGGTCGGACGGACGAAACGACACGTTGGAGAGGCGCGGCCGGTTCGAGAGGTCGGGTACCGCCTCCGTGACGTCGACCGTCCTCTGGCCGACGACGGGGAACGTCGGAGTCTGCGAGGGTCCGAGCGCACCGCCCGACTGCGCCACCCGAGCGAGGAGGAAGCCTCCGGCGGCCGCGAGGAGGAGGGCGGCCGCCTGAAGGAGCGGCGCCGCGACCCGCCGGGAACGCGGCCGGAAGGGGGCCACGGTGGCGACCGGCGGCGCGGACCGCCGGCCCACTTCCTCCGTGAGAAACGATTCGGTCCGGGCGAGGAAGGAGCGCGACGGAACGGCGCCGCGGTCCTCTCCGAGCCTCTCCCAGACGGCGGCGAGATGCCTCTCCTCGGCGGCGCAATCCGCGCAGCCGGCGATGTGCCCGTCGAGCCACGTCCCTTCGGAGGGCGGCAGCTCGCCGGCGAGCCGGAGCACGGCCGCTTCCCGGGTTCTTACGACGTCGCGGCAGTCCATGGGGACTCTCCCTCGGAGAAGACGTCTTTCAGCTTCTCCACGGCCCGGAAGACCCGGGTCTTGACCGCCCCCTCGCTGATCTCGAGGGTGCGGGCGATCTCGGAATACGGAAGCCCGTGATAGCGGGCGAGGATCAGCGCCTCACGCTGGTCGTCGGAGAGGAGGGCGAGGGCCCTGCGGACGAGCCGGCGCCGCTCGGCCTCCACGAGGACCCGGTCGGCGGGCGGGTCGGACGCCGCCGCCTCCGGAACGGCCTCGAGCGGAACGGCGGCCCGACGGCCCGCGCGCCGGAGGCGGTCCCGGCAGGCGTTGGCCGCGATGGCGAAGAGCCACGAGGCGACGGGGGCCCGGCCGTCGTACTGGTCGACGCGCGTGATGACCTTGAGAAAGACCTCCTGCGCGACCTCCTCCGCCTCGGGGCGGCTCCCGAGAAGCCGGTCGGCGTACCGGAGGACGGGTCCCGAGTATTTCCGGAAGAGCCCGGTCGCCCCGTCCGGCTCCCCCTCGCGGATCCTCCGGATGAAGGAGCGGTCCTCCTCCTCCACTCGTTCCTCCGTCTCCGGCCGAGCCGACGCCATCGCTTCCGGGAGACGTCCGGCCGCGGGAAAAGTTTCGCCCCCCGAGCCCGTTCAGGAGAAGAAACCCGGATGGGCGGAGGAGTCCGGGGCCGCGGTCACCCGGGGAAGATGAACTTCCGGGCCCTCGCCGAGGCGAGGAGTTCGGTCCGGAAGTCGGGATGGGCGATGTCGATGAGCGCCATCGACCGCTGCCGGATGTTCTTCCCCCAGAGGTCGGCCACGCCGTACTCCGTGACGACGTACCGGATGTCGCCGCGGCTCGTCACGACGCCGGCCCCCTCCTCGAGGGCCGGGCAGATCCGGCTCACCTTGCCGTCCCGGGCCGTGGACGGGAGGGCGATGATCGGCCGGCCCCCCCGGCTCCGCGAGGCGCCGCGAATGAAGTCGACCTGCCCTCCGATCCCGGAGAAGAAGCGCCCGCCGATCGTGTCGGCCGCCACCTGTCCCGTCAGGTCGACCGCAAGGGCCGAGTTGATCGCAACCATGTGGTCGTTCCGCGCGATCTGGAACGGATCGTTCGTGAAGCTCGACGGGCGCATCTCGAGGGCCGGGTTGTCGTGGACCCACTCGTAGAGCTTCTCCGAGCCCATCAGGAATGACGTGACCATCTTCCCGGGGAGCAGCGTCTTCTTCTTCCCGGTGATGACCCCCGACTGCGCGAGGCGCATGACCCCGTCCGACAGCATCTCCGTGTGGATCCCGAGGTCGCGCCGGCTGCCGAGGCACGCGAGGACGGCGTCCGGGATCCGGCCGATCCCCATCTGGAGGGTCGCGCCGTCCCCGATGAGCCCGGCCACGTGGAGGCCGATCTGCCGGCAGACGTCGTCGATCGGCTCGACCGGAAGCTCCGGCAGCGGATAGTCGACCGGGACGAGGTGGGCGATCTTCTCGACGTGGATGAACGAGTCGCCGTGGGTCCGGGGCATCCGGGGGTTCACCTCGGCGAGGATCAGCCCCGCGGAGTCGACCGCGGCCCGGACGATGTCGACCGAGACCCCGAGGCTCACGAAGCCGTGCCGGTCGGGGGGACTGACCTGGATCAGGGCGACGTCCACCGCGACGCGCCCGCTCGAGATGACGAGCGGGATCTCCGAGAGGAAGACGGGCATGAAGTCGGCCCGCCCCTCCTGGACCGCCTGACGGACGTTCGCGCCGATGAAGAAGGCCGTGTGCCGGAACCGCTCCTGGAGGCCGGGAGCGACATACGGGGCCGGCCCCAGCGTCAGGAGGTGGACGATCTCGTTGCCGAACAGGTGCGTGCCGTGCTCGACCATCGACTCGACGAGGCGGGCGGGTTCCCCGGCGCCCGACCCGATCAGGATCCGACGCCCCGGCGGGATGGCGCGGATCGCCTCCTCGGGCGTCGAGACTTTCCAGCTGTAACGGGTCTGCCAGTCGTTTTCGCTCATAACGAGGGGATTATTGGACGCTGCAGAATCGGATGCGATGGGACCTTTGCATCCCTCCGGCTCCCCGGCCGTAACATGGCGGAGAGAAAGGTCGGCGGACGTGAAGACTTCCTTCCGGGTGGCGCGGATCGCCGGCATCGACATCAACGTCCACGTGACGTTCTTCCTGATCCTCCTCTTCGGAGCGATCCAGTGGGGCATCCCCTGGGGCCCCCGCGGCGCCCTCTTCGGCGCGCTCCTCATGGTCGTCCTCTTCGCGTGCGTCGTCCTCCACGAGCTGGGACACTCGCTCGTGGCGAAGGCCTTCGGCATCCCGGTGCGGGACATCACCCTTCTCCCGATCGGCGGCGTCGCCCGGATGGACCGGAACCCGTCGAAGCCGGTTCACGAGCTCCTGATCGCCGCGGCGGGACCGCTCGTGAACGTCGTCATCGCGCTCGCCCTCCTCGCGGCCACCGACGCGGGGGAGCGGCTCGCGACGCTCTCCGGGGGCGACCCGACGAAGCAGATGACTCCGGGGCTGGAGACGGCCCTCCTCTGGCTCCTTCTCGCGAACGTCTTCCTCGCCGGCTTCAACCTGATCCCGGCCTTCCCCATGGACGGCGGCCGGATGCTGCGGGCCCTCCTCGCCCTCTTCCTCGGCTTCTCCTCCGCCACGCGGATCGCTTCGGCCGTCGGACAGGCCCTCGCCCTCGGGCTCGGCCTCGTCGGGCTCGTCTCGGGCAACCTTCTCCTCGTCCTCGTGGCGATGTTCGTCTTCTTCGGGGCCGGTCAGGAGCGGGCCGAGGAGCAGGCCCGCGTCGTCCTCGGGACGACCCGCGTCGGCGACGCCTACAACCGGAACGCGATCACCCTCGCCCCCGGGACGCAGGTGACCCAGGTCGTCGACCACATCCTGACGAGTTACCAGCCCGACTTCGCCGTGATGCAGGGAACGAAGCTCCTCGGCGTCGTCTCGCGGGACGACATCCTCAAGAGCCTCGCGACGGAGCTGTCCGACGCCTACGTAACCGGCATCATGCACCGCGACGTCCTGGCCGTCGACGCGGGGCTGACGCTGGAAGAGGTCCGGGAGCAGATGGCCGCGACCGGGCAGCGGCTCGCCGCCGTCTACCGCGGGGAAGCGTTCCTCGGCCTCGTTTCCCGGGAGGACCTCGCCGAGGCCCTCCTCGTCATCGGGTTCGTCAAGGCGCAGGAGGCGCGGCGCCAGACCGCCGGCTCCGCGGTGTAACCCGGACGGCCTCTCCTGCGTACCAACCGCGATGCCCTTCTGCCATTCGACCGAAAGAAAGCGCCGGGCCCCCCGGCGCGGGAAGGAATCCAGCAGATGACCGTGAAAAAAGGTCTCACCCGGCGCGAGGTCGTCGGGCTCGGATCGGCTACTCTCGCCGCCGCCGCCATGCCCAACCTCCTCTTCGACTTCGGCGCCGCCCTCGGCGCCGGGCCCACCCCCGGGATCCGGCACTTCGCCCGTTTCGGCGTGACGGAGGCGATGCTGAGGGAGACGCTCGCCGCCGCCCTCTCGCGGGGCGGGGAATACGCCGACGTCTACTTCCAGCACCGGCTTTC
>Ga0316622_100000473_pt1 | contig 23415 bp, 21 predicted proteins | sample OWC_Aug_OW2_C1_D_FD_207646 | JGI IMG/M metagenome (GOLD analysis project Ga0316622, IMG submission 207646) | Wetland soil microbial communities from Old Woman Creek delta, Ohio, United States - OWC_Aug_OW2_C1_D5_C | ecosystem: Environmental > Terrestrial > Soil > Wetlands | place: USA: Ohio... | reverse complement strand
GCCTCGGCCATGGCGTGATCCGTGTCGGCGAGGAGGGGGAACCCCAGCTCGTACTTATCGTCGAACTTCTTCTGCGCCGACGGCTTGTCGGGGCTGACGCCGACAACGGCCACGCCCTTCTTCGTGAAGTCGTGCCGCGCGTCGCGCACGTTGCACGACTGCACGGTGCAGCCGGGCGTGCTGGCCTTCGGATAGAAGTAGACGAGCAGCTTCTTGCCCTTGAAATCGGAGAGCTTCACCGTCCTGCCCTGCTGATCGTCGAGGGAGAATGCCGGGGCCTTGTCGCCCGCCTTCAGCTGCGCCATGGTGATTTCCTCGCTATCCGCCGGCGGCCATCAGCACGATCTTGACGTCTGCACCGTCCTGCACCGGGGTGACCTCGTATGCGTCCCGGCGCACGATCTCGTCGTCGATCCAGACGGCAACCATGGCCTTCTCGTAGCCGCGCTCCCGCACGAGAGTCGCCACGGTCATGCCGAAGTAATGATCGGCCTGTTTGTCATTGACGCGGATCATCTTGAATGACCCCGGGTCTAAAGACCCGGGGCTCCATCAGACACGAGGACCCCGGGCTCCATGTCTCAGAACCTCAGGCTCGCAAGCGCCATCCTACGGCATTTTCCCGGCCGGCGTGCCCAGGATCTTGTTCAGTTCGACGAAGTAGCCGTCGGGGTCCCAGAGATAGGTCACCATGACCGGAATCGTGCCCTTGCCGTCCGGTGACGGGTACTCGATGCGCTGTGGTTCGCCCTGGAGCTTCACGCCAGGGACCTTGCGGACCTTCTCCAGCCGTTGCTCCTGGTCCTTGGCGTTGACCACGAAGATGACGTTGCCGTACGAGGCCCGCTCGTAGACGACAGGCGGGGCGCTCGCCTTCGTGGCCTGGCGCTCCATGAGGCCGATGAGGCCGATGAACTCGTCGTTGGCCCGCAGCAGGACGAGCCGCGTCTGGTTGGGCGGCTGGAACAGCATGCGGTCGTAGACCACCTTCAGGCCCAGGGCGTCGCGCCAGAAGGCCAGCGAACGGTCCATGTCGCGGACAATCAGCGTCGTCCGGCGGACATCGACCGGAATGCGTTCGGATTCGGGTACGGGCTGAGCAGCGGCCCGCGCGGCGGTCAACATCGCCAGCAGGCACACGGCGGGAACCAGCGTCCTGGGTCGTGCTGTCATTGGCGTCTCCCCTGGGGCGGTACGGCGATGGCGGTCACCCGCCCTGGATGCGGTGGCGGCCGTTGTACACGGTGAAGCTGCCGCCGCGAAGGAACCCGATGAGCGTCATGCCGGCTTCTTCGGAAAGCTGGACCGCCAGGTGTGACGGTGCGGACACCGAGGCGACGACGGGAATGCTGGCGATCCACGCCTTCAGGACGATCTCGAATCCCGCGCGGCCGCTCACGAGCAAGGCGGTGTCGGAGAACGGCAACTGGCCGCGGAGGGCGCCGTAGCCGACCACCTTGTCGACGGCGTTGTGGCGCCCGACATCTTCGCGCGCCACGAGGAGGTTGCCCTCGAAATCGAAGAGCCCGGCGGCGTGCAGCCCGCCGGTCTCCGTGAACACCGCCTGAGCCAGGCGCAGGCGATCGGGGAACGCGATGATCCGGTCTGCGGCGATGCTCATGCCGTCGGGCAAGGGAGCGGCCCTTCGGCTCACGGCGTCGATGGTGCCCCGGCCGCACACGCCGCACGCCGAGGTGATGAAGCTGGGCCGATGCGTCAGCTTCGACACCGACGCGACCCGGCTCCGGCCGGCCGCCTTCACGAGCCGCACGTCCACCACGTTGCCGCGGGCTGACGGCGCGACATCGTCGACCACGACGATGCGATCGATGTCGGCGGCGTGCTTGACCAGGCCTTCCGTCAGCACGAATCCCGCCGCCAGTTCCTCGTCGTCGCCAGGGGTTCGGAGCGTGACCGCGAGCGCCCGGCCCTCGAGGCGGATCTCCAGCGGCTCCTCGGTGGCGACGAGATCCTCGAACTCGCCTTTCCCGAGCTTCCAGACGTCGGCCGCCTGGCTGCGGGCGGAGGTGGGGCGCAACGGTGACATGGGTTCGGGCAGGCTGTGCTCCGGCATCTTATCGCAGGCCCCTGGCCGCGCGGCGGACGCGGGCATCATGCGCCGGCCCTCACTGGCGGATCTCGTAGAGCACGATGAGATGGCCGTCGTGATCCTCGAACGCCTGCTCGATGAACGTCAGGCCTTCGGGCGTCTTCGAAGGCTTCGGCGGCACCGTGGGGAGTCCCTCAGCCGCGACCCGGGCCATCACCCGCTCGATGCCCTTCACCTCGATTACCACGGCGCTGCGATGCGGAACGGGCTTCGGTGGCAGCGGAGTGCCCTTCAACTCGGTCAGGGCGAGCACCCGCACACCATTCGGCGTGTTCAGCGTCGCCATCCGCAGTTTCGCGTCCTTCGGGAACTTGAAGACGGGATAGGAATAGGACTCGGGCCCGGACGGGTCGAGCGCGAAGACTTTGAAGCCGAGGATGTCCCGGTACACGCGCAAGGCGCGGTCCATGTCCGAGACGACCAGGTTGGGCCGCTTCACCTGGACGACGCCGGCGGCCGGGGCGGCCGGCGCCGTCTGGGCGATTGCCGGACCGGCGAGGAACGAAATCAGGAGAAATACGGCAAACAGGGCCCGGTTCGGGCGGGCGTGCATCATGACGGTCCTCTAGAGAATCACTCCCAGTTCCACCAGCCGCGCGATGGTCTGTTCCTGCAGCTTCAGCAACTCCGCGCGGTTCTGGATGGGCTCGCGCGCCTGGTCGGGCGGCGTGAACGAGTGCGATGCGTACATCGGCGCGTACATCTCGAACCGCTGGCGCGCAACGAGGTTCGACATCCCCGTCTGGCGCCGGTGGCGCCGCAGCGCACCCAGGTCAACCATGGCGGACGCCACCATAGTCTCGCCCTGGTCGGCCTCGGCCAGAACGACGCCTGCATGGTCGACGATCTTCGACCGGCCGTCGGCCGATTGCGCGGGCATGGCGGTGCCGTGCACGCCCGCGGTATTGGCGGAGATGACGTACGCCGCGTTCTCGTACGCGCGGGCGAGCTTGGCGACCTCCTTCGGGTTGCGCGGATGGCCGCCGATATCGGACGTCGAATGCAGGAAGACCTCGGCGCCGTGCATCATCAGGCAGCGAGCCAGTTCTGGAAACAGGATCTCCTCCGAGGCGATCGCCGCCAGGCGGCCCAGCGGAGTATCGGCGACGGGGAAGATGTCGCGGAGCGAGTACCGCTGGCGGTAATCGGTCCAGAAATCGTGCGGCGACGGCGTGAAGAGGCTATTGAGCCGCCGGTACTTCAGCGCGACCCGCTCATCGGGGCCGACGAGCCAGCAGGCCTGGAAATAGCGCCCCGGCCACTCGGGGTCGACCTCGTAGCTGTTGCCGGCAATCCAGACGCCGAGCGCTTTCGCGTGCGCCGCGATGCGTGCGATCTCGGGACCGGGGATCTGGACGCACGCTTTCTCGGCCCACGCGGCCACGGATTCGCCCATCGGGAAACCCGTGAGGATGTACTCGGGCAGCACGACGAGTTTCGTCGACGGTCCGAAGAATCCGATCGTCGCCTTGATCTGGCCGGCGATCCGGTCGATGGCGGCGTCGATGAGCGGCTGGCTCTCGGCCCGCGAACGACAGGCGTTGACGGCATGGCACGCCACCTGCAGCGCCACGGCGCGATAGCTCGGTGCGTCACCCTGGTTCATCGTCCCCTCGTGTCTTGTTCGAACAGCTCCACGATCACCCCGTTCGGGGCCAGCACCGTCATCGCGCGATGCGGCCCCAGGTCGGGGCTATCGTAGCTGATCGGTCCGCCGACGATCGTCACGCCGGCGGCGCGCAGCTTCGCAGCCGTTGCATCGAGGCTTCTCACCTGGAACGTGTAGATGCCCAGGCCCCGATTGGGCGGCCGTGGGGCGACCCCGCTCGGCGCAGTGGATCCCCCGCGAAAATCCATCAACAGCAACTGGCCGGTCGACGCCCCAGGCGAGTAGATGAGCGCCAGCCGAAACGGCGTGCCGGCCGGAAGGCCGATGGCGCTGGTCGGCCCGCTCTTCCACTCGCGGTCGCTGCGGAGCTCGAGCCCGAGCAGGTCGCAGTAGAAGCGGACGATGGCGTCGGAGTTCACGACGACCTGTGCCGAATAGGCAGGGCCGCCGTGGCCCGTCCTGGAATCGACGGGGCCGAGCTGCGGCATGCCGTCGAGGCGTGAGACGCCCACCGCGTGCACCTTGTCGGGCCCCTTGAACACCGATTCCAGAAGACCGTACTTCGTGCCGTCCGGGCGCGGGATTTGCGACTGCTCCATGGGCGCGAGCGACTCGAAGCCCAGCCTGCGGAGCGTTGCATCGAGTTCCGGGAGGTTGGTGGTCGGGAACCCGAGTGTGAAGGGCGCCGGCTCGCGGGGATCCCACGTGGCCCTGATCGCAGGGCCCGTCCCGTCGAAGACGAGGAGGCGAATCCGTACGGCCGCATCGACGCCGGGCCGATCGAGCAGGTACATCGCCCAACGCTGGGCCGGCGCCATGCCCCACAGGGCGTTCTGGATCGTGCGCACGGCGTCGCTGACAACCAGCGGCCCGCGGACGCGCATGCCCAGGCCGTCGCGATAGAGCCGCAACGACCCGGCGAGATCATTCGTCGAAATCGTCGCGGTGTGCAGCGGGCCGGTGGCCGCGTCGGCGGCGCTCGTGCGCGGCGCCAGCGGGTCGCGCGCCTGCGCGGGTGGCGGCTGAGCCTGGAGCGTGAGGGATGCCACGCAGAAGGCGAACGTGATGAACAATGCAGTTCGCGTCATCGCCTTGTCCCCGAATCCCGAATCCCGAGTCCCGAGTCCCGGCGTGCTGGCTACTCCCGCAGAATCCCCTCGCGAGTGAGATCGGCGGCGACGTCGTCCAGTTCGAGGTCGTGGAGCAGCGCGCGGGTTGGGACGCCGGTGACGGGGTCCCACCGGCGCACGCGATAGTAGTCCTCGAGCAGCGGCTGCCTGTGCCAGACATGGCCCGACGACTTGCCGTCGGCCATCGACTCCTCGAGCATCCGCTTGGGCATGGTGTCGTCGTCGGCGGTGAAACCGTTGCGCATGTTGAAGGCCCGCTCGACGGTCCAGATCCGGTCGTACACCAGATCCAGGCCCTCCTTCGTGCTGAACGCGTCTTCGCCCGTCGCCTCGTGAAGCCACGCAGGGAACGAGTCGAAATCGAGGCGCGACTCGGTGAAGGCGTTCGGGAACCCGCACGCGACGGCGCAGTCGAAGATCATGATGTAGTTGTTCGACCACACCGCCAGGCGGCCCTTGTCCCCGGTGGCGAACCGATCGACCTGCTCGGGATACCCGAAGAGCTCCTGGATGGGATAGCAGATCTGGTGGTGCGCCCCCATGTTGCTCGTGGCCTGGCCGACGCCGTAGGCCTGGAGGCCGCGCGGATCGTAGGCGGCGAACTCGAGGCCCTTGATGTGCATAGCGAAGTCGGCGGAGCCGCGGCCGATGACCCGGGCGGCGTTGCGGACGCCGCCGTCCGCGATCCAGTTGCCGGCACGGCTGCCGCGCGTCACGATCTGCCGCGTCACCTCGACCATGGCCGAAGGATTGCCCCACGTCAGCTCGACGCCGTCGAGATCGTCCTTCGTGACGAGCCCGCGTTCGTAGCACTCCATCAGGAAGCCGACCGCGTTCCCGGCCGTGATGCTGTCGACGCCGTAGTCGTCGCACACCTTGTTGGCCGCGAGCAGGCCGGCGAAGTCGGCGTTGAGGCAGTTGGCGCCGAACGACCACATGGTCTCGTACTCGGGGTTCTCGTAGGACGTCCCCTTGAACTGGCCCTCGGGCACGTCGAACACCGACCCGCACTGCATGTAGCAGTTCCAGCAGCCCGACTCCTTCACCTTGTAGCCCGTGGAGTCGATGCCGGGGATGAGCAGTGGCGAGATGCCCTCGAAGAACCCGCGCTGGAAGTTCTTCACCGGGTGGATGCCGATGGCGTGCTTGTGGGCGATGCCGCCCGTCGTGCCGAGGTGGTGGAACCGCTGGTAGTAGGCGCCCTTGAAGTTCGTCCTGATGTGGTCCTTCATCAGCTGGTCGAACCGTTCCTGGCGGAACAGTGGGACCTTGCCGGTGCCGTACGCCGCGATGCCCTTCACCTTCTTCGCGCCCATCACGCAGCCCACGCCGCCGCGGGCCGCGGACCGGCGCTCGGTCTGGATGCACGCGAAGGTGACGAGCTTCTCGCCTGCCGGGCCGATGACGACGCTCTTGGCCCTCGGGTTGCCGATCTCGCGCGCGATGGCGGCCTCGGTGTCCTCGGCGAGCAGCCCCCGCAGGTGCCGCGCGTCGTGGAACTCGACGCCGCCCTCGGTGATCGACAGGTACACCCAGTCCTCGGCGGCGCCCTCGAGGATCGCCACGTCGTAGCCGGCGGCCTTGAGCATCGCGCCCCACCCGCCGCCCGAGATCGACCTGATGATCGCGCCGGTGTGCGGCGACCGGCATCCGACCGCGTATCTCCCCGACGAGGGCATGCGCGTGCCGGTGAGCGGGCCCGCGGCGAACACGAGCTTGTTCGCGGGGCCGAGCGGGTCGGTTCCCGGCGGGATCTCGTCGTAGCAGTACTTCGCGGTGAACCCGCGGCCGCCCAGGTAGCCGCGAATCAGGCCGGCGGGGATCGGCTCGACGGACCACGACCGGCGCGCCAGGTCCACGCGCAGCAGGCGGCCCGTGTATCCGAAGATCGCGTCGCTCATCAGGCGCTCGTCTCCTGCTCTGCGCCGCTCGCGCCTCAGGCGGTTTCGTCACCCGTTCGCGCGGGGTACTCAGCCACCCGCGCGCGAGTCGGGACGCCGTCCCCGGTGAGCACCCTTAGTTGACGATACCGCAGCCATGCGACGACCGGCGCGCCGGCGGACGTCATCAGCAAGCCGGGCAGCACCAGGCCCCACCCGACAACCGGGAAGAGGCTGCCGAACACGCCGGCCAGGGTCCCGACGACGATCTGGCGCATCGGCGTCGCCTGTTCCGTCGGGTGTGCCGTCAGACGCTCGCCGAGGAACCGCACGACGCCGGTGGCGCCGACGACGAAGAGCGCCAGCAGCAGCGTCACCAGCGCGAGGCCCGTGCCGAGCATGGCCGGGACGACCTCGACGCGCAGGAGGCGAGGAATGTAGCCGCGTACCAGGAAGAAGTACGCGAGGGAGCCGCCGATGCCGAGCGTGAGCAGGCCCGCGGCGAATGCCTGGACGGGCCAGCGCGACACGACGGCCCGGCTGCGCGCGGCCGACTTCGGCATGACGACGCTCACCAGCGCCAGGAGCGCCACGAAGCACGCCACACCGATGACCAGCGCGACGACGACGAAGGCGAGCTTGGTGGCGAACGGTTCGTTCGCCGAGATGATCATGGGTGAAGCCATTGTCGTCACCGCGCGCTGCGCTGGCTGATTGTTCATCGGATTGACCTACGGCAAGTCGGGCCGTTGTCCGGAACTGGCGAGCCGGGTGCCCCGCGGGAATCCCGGCGACGCATGCACGCTCAGATCCGGGGCGAAGTAGAGCGCCTCGACTCCCGGCAGGGAGGCGAGCGTGCCCAAGCCCCGTTCCGGTCCGAGCACGAAGAGGCCCGTCGCGAGGGCGTCGGCATCGGTGGCGGTTGGCGCGATGACGGTGACGGCCACGGACCTTGCAGCCGGCCGGCCTGTGGCGGGGTCGATGATGTGGTGATAGCGGACGCCGTCGCGCTCGAAGTAACGCAGGTAGTCGCCCGACGTCACGACGGCGCCACGGCTGAGGTGAATCGTCTCGAAGATCTGATCGGGCCGCCTCGGATGCGCGATGTTGATCGTCCACGGCCCGTCGATGTCGGCGCCCTCGACGCGGAGATCACCGCCGCCGTCGACGACGACGTTCGTGAAGCCGCGGGCGAGGAGCAGCTCGACGGCGCGATCCACGCCGTATCCCTTCGCGATGCCGCCCAACCCGATCCGCATGCCGGAATCGGGCAGAAACACGCTGGATCGCCGCTCGTCGAGGCGCACCTTCTGAAAGCCGACTCCCGGCAGGCATCGCGCGAGGCTCTCCTCGTCGGGCACGCGCTGCTCGCGCACGGACCAGAGGCCGCCGCAGGCCGCGAAGGTCATGTCGAACGCGCCGCGGGTGACGCGCGACGCCCACAGCGACCGCTGCAGCAGGCCGAACACCTCGGCATCGACTTCCACCGGCGTGTCGCCCGCCGCGTGGTTGACGGCGCTGATCTCGCTCGCCGGCCGGTACTCGCTGAAGAGGGCCTCTTCGCGGGCGACTTCAGCAAAGGCGTCCTCGATGGCGGCGCATCCCCCGGCGACGTCCGGCGTGACCACGCGGACCTGGAAGGACGTGCCCATGAGGTGCCGCTCGCCGCGCAGGTGATGCGCGAGGGCCGCGGGCCGATCGGGCGTGAGATCGAGGCACGCCCCCGGCGCCGGCGCCGCGTCCGGGGCGGGCGCGCAGCCCGCCGCCTGGATGGACGACCCGGCGGCGAAAAGCGCGAAAGCGAGGCGGAGCGGCGTGGACGGGTGGCGCATGATCCCGCGGAAGACGATCGCGATTGAGTATTTATCATATTGTTATTACAATGTCCACCGCCGGGCCGGCGGGCCCCGTCGGCCCGGCCCGCGCGCGCGGCGCGTGCCGGGCGAACGCCGGGCGAGGAACGCGCAGGAAGGGAGCCGCAGATGTCGCAGACAGTCGAGCAGGCGAAGCCCCGTGGAGCGCAGGTGGACCGGCGCTCGTTCCTGAAAGCCGCCGCCGGCGGCGCCCTGGCGCTGCCCTGGCTGGCGTGTTCCGGCGCGAAGGCGCCGGCCGGCTCGGTGATCGTCGTCGGCGCCGGCCTCTCGGGCATCACCACGGCCCTGCTGCTCGAAGAGCGCGGGATCGACGTGACGATCATCGAGGCGCGCGACCGCGTCGGCGGGCGCGTGTGGACGATGGACGACGTGCCGGGCAAGCCCGATGCCGGCGGGCCCGTGCTGGGCGCGAGCTACGAGCGCCTCCTGAAGATCGCCAAGGCACTCGGCGCGTCGATCCAGCCCATGAAGAACTTCGAGACCTCGGAGCTCGAGTACATCAACGGCCAGAACGTGATCGCCGCCGACTGGGCCGCCTCGGCCGCCAATAAACTGCAAGGCGCCGAACGGCAGATCCTGCCCGGGCTCCTCGTGGGGTACTACACGGGCCAGAACCTCACCCTTGAGGACGGCTACGCCTGGACCTCGTCGAAGCACGCGAACCTCGACATCCCCCTCGACGAATTCCTCCGGCGCCAGGGCGCGTCGCCCGAGGCCCTGCGCCTCATGGACGTGGCGTCGAACAACAACGGGCTGTCCACCACCTCTGCGCTGTGGGGCCTGCGCGAGGCCCAGCGCCGGCGCGATACGAAGGTGCGCGGCATGATGGAGAGCCCCGGCGGCAACTCGCGCCTCCCCGAGAAGTTCGCCGCGTCCATCAAAGGCCCGATCCACAGGAGCAGCCCTGTGACGAAGATCTCCTCGGGCCAGGCCGGCGTCGAGGTGACGTGCGCCAGCGGCGCGTCGTACAAGGCCGACTACTGCGTGATCACCGTCCCGTTCTCGGTGCTGCGGGGCATCACGGTCGATCCGCCCTTCGAGGGCGCGCAGAAGGAGGCCGTCGAGCAACTTCCCTACACCGCCATCACGCAGTATTTCATGCTGCCGAAGAAGTCCTTCTGGGACGAGGACCGGCTGCCGCCGATGATGTGGACCGACACGCCCATCGAGCGCATCTTCCCGCAGCGCGACCCGGACGGCCGGCTGATGAGTCTGACGTGCTGGATCGACGGCGCGAACGCGATCAAGCTGGACGCCATGCCGGAGCCGGATCAGATCGCGTTTGTGCTCTCCGAGCTGGCGCGCATCCGGCCGTCGACCAAGGGCAACGTCGAGGTGGCGCGGATCGTCTCCTGGGCGCGCGAGCCGTACTCGAAGGGCGCGTACGTGAACTTCCACCCGGGCCAGGTCACCCGGCTCAAGCCGGTAATGGCCAAGCCCTGGCACCGGATCCACTTCGCCGGCGAGCACACGGCGTTCACGTCGCCGGGCATGGAGGGCGCGCTGGAATCAGGCGAACGCGTCACGGACGAACTCGTGGCCCGCATGTCGGCGTAGAGCGATCGCATGAATCCCCGGGTCTGAAGACCCGGGGCTCCACGGCGCCCGCGACATCCATATGGAGCCCGGGGTGTGAAGACCCGGCCTCCACCTTCATGTGGTGTTGGAGCCCCGGGGCTTCAGCCCCGGGGAGGGTTCAGATGCACCTCTTCCAGCCGATCAACCTCGGCCCCGTCACCCTGCGCAACCGCATCGTGTTCCCGCCGATGACGACGGGATACGAGGAGAAAGGGATGGTGACCCCCCGGTCGCGCACGTTCTACGGCAACATCGCCCGCGGCGGCGCGGGCCTCGTCATCATCGGCGACGTGTCGGTCCAGCCGAGCTTCGCCCCCACGCCCTTCGTGCACGACGACAGCTTCGTGCCGGGCCTGCGCCAGCTCGTCGACGAGGTGCACGCCGAGGGGGCGCGCATCGCGGCGCAGCTCTTCCACCAGGAGTACGACACGGCTGCGATTGGCCGCGTGATGCAGGCGGAGGGCCGCGAGGCGGCGAGGAAGCAACTGCATCACGACATGGAGGACTACTGCAACCGCCTGACGGCGGACGACATCGCGGTCATCCTCGATCGCTTCTGCCACGCGGCCGTGCGTGTGCGCGAAGCGGGCTTCGATCTCATCCAGGTTCACGGCGATCGCCTCGTGGGCATGTTCACGTCCGGGCTGCTGAACCGGCGGACCGACGAGTACGGCGGTCCGCTGCGCAACCGCGCCCGCTTCGCCCTCGAGGTCGTCAGGGCCATCAGGGAAACCGTGCCGGACGTGCCGATCGAGTACAAGCTGTCCATCATCCGCATCGACCCGCCGATGGGGAAAGCCGGGCCCACTCTGGAGGAGGCGCAAGTCCTGGCGGGCTGGCTGGAAGACGCCGGGGTGGTGAGCTTCCACGTCGCGCTGGCCAACCACGGGTCGATCGGCGACACGATCCCGGCCATGGGCACCCAGCCGTATGGCTGCTTCGCGGATCTCGCCGAAGGCATCAAGCGGGTCGCGCGCGTTCCGGTCACCGCCGTCGGGCGCATTCTCGACCCCGAGTTCGCCGACGACCTGCTCGAATCGGGCAAAGCCGATCTGGTGGGCATCGGGCGGGGGCTCATCGCGGAACCCGACTGGCCCCGGGGCGTCGAGCGGGGCGACATCGACAGCCTGCGCATGTGCATCATGTGCAACCACTGCGCGAGCAGCCTGATGTCGAGCCAGCCGCTGCGCTGCGCGATCAACGCGACTGTCGGCGAACCGGAACCGGTGACGATCGCGCCTGCCGCCGCGCCCCGCCGCATCCTGGTGATCGGCGGCGGCCCTGCGGGCATGGAGGCCGCGCACGTCGCCGCGCGGCGGGGCCACTCGGTGACGCTGGTCGAGCGCGAGAACCGCCTCGGCGGCCAGCTGCCGCTCTGCTCGGCGCCGCCGTACAAGCACGAGATCTCGCGGTTGACGCGGTACCTCACCACGCAGGTCGATCGGCAGCACGTGCACGTGCTGCTGGGCGCGAACGCGCCTGTGGAGCAACTGCTCGACGACCTGAAGCCCGACGCGGTGATCGTGGCCACGGGCGTCTCGCCGTCGCGGTTTCCCGTGCCCGGCATCGACCGCGCGAACGTCGTCACGGCGTGGGAGGTGATGGCCGGCGCAGTCCAGGCGGGGCCGAGGGCAACGATTGTCGGGGGCGGATCGGTGGGAGTCGAGACCGCGCTGCTGCTGGCGCCGCGCGGGATCCAGGTCACGATCGTGGAGATGCTGGAGAAGATTGCGGCGGGGGAGTCGCCGACCATCCTGCCGTTCATTCACGCGGAGCTCGACCGCTACGGCGTGCGGGTGCTGACGGAGCATCGCCTCGTGTCGATCGAGGCGGACGGACTCCGCGCGACGGGGCCCGACGGCACGACGATCGCGGTCGAGTGCGACACGGTCGTGATGGCGATCGGCACGCGCCGGAATCCCACGTTCGCCGAGGAGATCGCCGCGCGCGGCCTCGAATGCCACGTCGTGGGCGACTGCGCCGAAGGCAGTCCGGGTACACTCGCTGGCGCTATTCACGACGGGTTCAAGGCGGGGATGGCGGTATAGACCGCTGGGCAAGTAGTCAGTAGCCAGTAGTCAGTAGGCGAGAGGCGAGAGGGACGGTTCGCCGTCTCGCCCCATCGACAGCTCGCGGGGACGCAGGCGCCTCGCATGTCTCGCCTCGACAGCCCGCTGCCCCCTCTCGCCTATCGCTCTTCGCCTCTCGCCTCCCGCCTTGTCCGTCCCCTCTCGCCTCCCGCCTCGCGCCCCTCGCCTATTCCCTCTCGCCTGCCTTGAGCGAGCACCCCACCTGCATCCACCGCAGATTGATGCCGATCTTCGCGCTGGTCGTCTCGGCCCAGCTGTACGCGAACGCCTGCTCCTTTCCGTCCTCGTACAGTGCGAGCTTCATCACCGGCACCTTCTGGTTGTAGCGGAGCTGGGAGAGCTCGAAGGTGTACTTCGTATTCCTGCCGTCCTCGGTGCGGAACCGCACGAGCTTGCCCTGGTCGTGCATGACGACGTTCAGCATCCCGTCGTACTTGTCGGTGGTGCCCTCCTTGAGCATCGCCGCGTAGCACGAGAACGCCCGCGCCCGCATGAGCTTGAACGGCGCGCCATCGGCCCGGCCGGACAGCAGCTTGCCCGCCTCGTCAGTCACGCGCTCCGAAAACCAGAACTCGTCAGCCGTGAGGCGGTACGTGTTGGTGAGCTGGACGCGTTGACCAGTCCTGGAGCCGGCCGCCGCGCCGCGGCCGGCCGCCGTGGCGCCGGCAAACGCGTCGCCATCCCGCGTCCAGATTACGCTGGCGGCCGGCACCGGCGTCAGTTGCGCCGCCGTCACGGCCACGGGCTTCGCCGGCTCCGACGTGATCCCGGCGAGGACCACGGGATCGGTCACGGCAAAGACGCGGAGCAGCAGCTGGGCGCCGGCCGGGCCAGCCTCCAGCGCGTAGACGTGCAGGCCCGCGATCCGATCCGGATCGTTGAGCGCCGATTCCCTCACGAGGAGCGCGTGCGCTCCGAGCCCGGGCACGGCGACAGGCCCGATCGCCAGATGCACCCGCCCGTGGGGCTGCGCGGCCTTCGTTTCCTTCGCCTCGTAATGCTGCTGGAAGTTGTCGAACTCGCCGGTGAGCCACCGTTCCAGGAGCGCCAGGTCGCCGGCCGCCTGGCCGGGCGGCGGGGGAACCTGGGCGGCCGCCGTCATCGCGCGGGCCGCGAGCATCGAGACACACCACACCGTCGCCAGCGCGCGTGCACGCATGAGTCCTCCCGTGCTTCTTATTATCATATTGTCATAACAAAATGGTATCTTGAATCTCGCGTGCGCCGGCCGGGCGCCGGCGCCGGCGGGGCTATCGCGAACCCGGACGGGGGGACCGCATGGCAGAGGCAATCTCGTACTTTCCCCGGGCAGGGGAGCAGAACACCCGGGCCGTGCTTCAGCTTGTCGCGGCGCGCGCCCGCGAGCTGGGCATCCGCCGGGTCCTCGTGCCCTCGACGACGGGCGCGACGGCGCTGGCCGCGGCGGAGGCGCTCGTCGGCCTCGATCTGGTCGTGATGACCCACGAGGCCGGATTCGCCAGGGACGGCGAACAGGAGTTCCCGGCCGAGACGCGCCTGGCGCTCGAGGCGAAAGGGATCGCCGTCCACACCGTGACCCACGCCTTCGGCGGCCTCTCACGCGCCATGCGCGACAAGTTCAACACCCACGTCATCGGCGACATCGTCGCCAACACGCTGCGCATCTTCGGCCAGGGGATGAAGGTGGCCGTCGAGATCACCCTGATGGCGGCCGACTGCGGAGCCGTCCGCACCGACGAACTGGTGATCGCGGCGGGAGGCTCGGACCACGGCCTCGACACGGCCATTGTCTGCAAACCGGTCAACGCCCAGCGGTTCTTCGATCTGAAGGTCCAGGAAATCCTGTGCAAGCCGCACCTGCCCGGATAGCAGGAGCGCGCCATGTCCGTCGAATCGCGCATCGTCTACTTCGACAAGCCCGGTTGGCGCTGTACCGACGAGGTGCTGGCGATCTGCAAGCGGCGCGCGGCAGAACTGGGCATCAAGACCGCCGTCGTGCCCTCGGTGACGGGCTACACGGCCCTCAAGGCGCTCGAGGTGCTGCAGGGCATGAGGCTGGTCGTGGTGACCGCCCACACCGGCTATGCCAGGGCGGACCTGCAGTCCTTTCCCGAGGCGCGGCGCCGCGAGCTGGTGGCGAAAGGCGTGCCCGTGCTGACCGCTCCGCACGTCTTCGGCGGCCTCTCCTACGCCATGCGCGACATGTACGGCACCGCCATGCTGGGCGTGGACATGGGCAACGCGCTTCGCACGCTCGGCCAGGGCATGAAGGTGGTCATCGAGTGCCCCATGGCCGCCATGGACGCCGGCCTGCTGACCTGGGGCGAGGAGGTCGTTTCGATGGGCGGAACGAACCGCGGCGTGGACACCGCCGTCACCCTCAGGCCGGTGCACGTCCGGGACCTCTTCAGCCTGCGGGTGAACGAGATCCTCTGCAAGCCCCGGTTCGACCCCTGAGGGCTTGGCCCAAGAATCATCATAATGTTATAACCAATCCCCTTGCATTGGTATTAGTATTATGACATTATGCCCAGGCGCACCGGGCTGCCTCCACGGGCGCGCGTTTCCGCGGGGAGGGAGACGATGGCAGGAGACACGAAGCCGGACGGCCCGCTGGCAGGACTCCGCGTGCTCGAGGCCGCCACGCTCTTCGCCGGCCCGCTGGCCGCGACGATGATGGCGGACTTCGGCGCGGACGTCATAAAGATCGAGCACCCGAAACCCAGCGACCCGGTCCGCTACCACGGCTACCAGAAGGGCGGGTCGTCGCTGTGGTGGAAGATGATCGGCCGCAACAAGCGGACCATCACCCTCTACCTGGGCGCGCCCGACGGCCAGACCCTGATGAAACAGCTCGTCGCCGGCGCCGACGTGCTCGTCGAGAGCTTCCGCCCCGGCACGCTCGAGCGCTGGAACCTCGGGCCCGACGTCCTGCACGCCATCAACCCGCGCCTCGTGATCACCCGCGTGACGGGCTTCGGCCAGTTCGGCCCGTACAGCGGCCGGCCCGGCTTCGGCACACTGGCGGAGGCGATGAGCGGATTTGCGGCCATGACGGGCGAGCCCGACGGCCCGCCCACGCTGCCGCCGTTCGGCCTGGCCGACGGCATCACGGCCCTGGCGGCGGCTGCAGCGACGATGTTCGCCCTGCGCGCCCGCGAGCAAACGGGCCGCGGCCAGGTCGTGGACATGGCCATCATCGAGCCCATCCTCACGATCCTCGGCCCGCAGCCTCTCTGGTTCGATCAGTTCGGCATCGTCCAGGAACGGCGCGGCAACCGCTCGGTGAACAACGCCCCGCGCAATACCTATCGCACGGCGGACGACCGCTGGGTCGCCATTTCCACCTCGGCGCAGAGCATTGCCGAGCGCGTGATGCAGCTGGTCGGCCACCCGGAGGTCATCGGCGAGCCGTGGTTCAAGTCAGGGGCCGAGCGCGCGAAGCACGCCGACGAGCTCGACGCGATGGTGGGCGGCTGGATCGCGGCACACTCGCTCGACGAGGTCATGCGCGAGTTCGAGGCGGCCGAGGCGGCCGTGGCGCCCATCTACGACATCCGCCACATCATGGCCGACCCGCAGTTCCAGGCCTTGAAGACCATCATCCCCGTGGAAGACCCGGAGCTGGGACCGATCAAGATGCAGAACGTCATGTTCCGGATGTCGGAGACGCCGGGGAGCATCAAGTGGACCGGCCGCAAGCCCGGCGCCGACAACGCGGACATCTACGGCCGGATGCTCGGGCTCGACGAGCCGAGCATGGCGGATCTGAAGGCCCGCGGGGTGATCTGATGACGGCTGGCGCGCACCTCTTCGTGTGCCGCTCGCACCTGTTCGCGCCCGGCAGCAACGAGCGCGTGCTCGGCAAGGTGTTCGATGCCGGCGCCGACGCCGTCGTCCTCGATCTCGAAGACGCGGTGGCGCCGGACGCCAAGGCCGGCGCCCGCCGGCTCGTGGCCGCGGCCCTGGCGACGAGGATCGGTCAGCTCTCGCCGCGGGTCGCCGTCCGGATCAACGGCGTCGACACCGCCATGTGGCGCGACGATCTTGAAGCGGTTGTTCTGCCGGGGCTGCACGTCGTTCGCATTCCGAAGGCCGAGTCGGCCGGCCAGCTCCGCGCCGTGGACGAGGTGCTGACGAGGCTCGAAGCCGAGCGAAGCCTGCCCGCCGGCGCGATCGGGCTCGTCGCCACCATCGAAACCGCTGCCGGCGTCATGGCGGCCGCCGACCTGGCGCGCGCGCCGCGCATCCAGGCATTCACATTCGGCGCGGCGGACTTCGTGCGCGACATCGGCGCCGACCCGGCATCGGCCGACCTGGCCACGCTCTACGCCCGGCAGCATCTCGTGCTGGTATCGCGGGCGGCCCGCCTCGAGCCGCCGGTCGCGCCAGTCTACACGCAGGTGAAGGACCTGGACGGGCTGCGCCGGACGACGGCCGAAGCCCGCGCGATTGGCTTCTTCGGGCGCTCGTGCATCCACCCCTCGCAAGTGCCGGTCGTCAACGAGGCGTTCACGCCCCGGCCCGAGGAGATCGCGGCCGCCCGCGCCGTGCTGGACTGCTGGCAGAACGCGCTCGCCCGCGGGGTCGCCGCGCTGACGCTTCCCGACGGCCAGTTCGTCGACGAGGCCGTCGCCCGCCGCGCCCGCGCCGTTGTCGCTCTTGCCGACGCCCTCGAGAAAGGACCCATCGATGGCTGAGCCCACACCGCGGGACCCGCTCTGGGACCGGTTCGCCGGAGCCCGCATCTTCGACCTCGCCCAGCCGCTCGAGCACGGCATGCCCGTGTCGCCGAACCACCCGGGCTACAAGATGGCGCTGCAGCGGCGCCATGGCGACATGGTCCGCGCCGACGGCGGCTCGGCGTCGAACGAGATGATGCTCCTCGGCGGGCACACCGGGACGCACATCGACGCGCTCTGCCACGTGTCCCATCAGGGCCGGCTGTTCGGCGGCCACGACGCGTCGGCGGCCCAGGTCGGCGGCCGGTTCAAGGTGCATGGCGTCGAGACGATTCCCCTGATGTTCTGCCGCGGCGTGGTGCTCGACATCGCCGGCCTGCACGGCGTGCCGGTGCTGGCGCCCGGGACGCCAATCACGGCCGGCGACCTGGAACGCGCAGCGGACCGGCAGCGCGTCGAGGTGAAGGCGGGCGACGCGGTGCTCATCCGCTGCGGGTGGCCGGCGCACTGGAAGGACCCCGAGACCTTCGTGGGCCATCATCATGGCGTGCCCGGCCCTGATGAAAGCGCGGCCGCATGGCTGTGCGAGCGGAAGATCCGGCTGACGGGCGCCGAGACGATTGCCTACGAGTGCATCTACCCCGAGCGCGGCCACGCGCTGCTGCCGGTGCACCGGATGCTGCTCGTCGAGCACGGCATCCACATCATCGAAGTGCTCAACCTGAGCGAACTCGTGAAGGAAGGGATCCACGAGTTCCTGTTCGTCGTGACGCCGCTGAAAGTCGTCGGAGCGACAGGCGTGCCCGTCCGGCCCGTGGCGGTGGCGGAATGAGCGCCGTGCCGACGCCCACGCCCCTGCAGGTCCTGTCGGCCTTTTCGGCCGGCGTCACGTTCGACGCCCTGCCGCCGCTCGTGGTCGAGAGCTTCACGCATCGCGTGCTCGACACGCTGGGCATCTGCATCGCCGCCACCGCGCTCGACACGAGCGGCATGGCCACGCGCGTCGCCGCCGCGTGGGGCGGGCCCGGCGAGGCGACCGTCATCGGCCATCCCGACCGCCTGCCCGCCCCCGCGGCCGCGTTCGTCAACGGCGTGCTTGCGCATTCGCTCGACTACGACGACACGCACCTGCCATCCGTGCTCCACCCGAGCGCGTCGATCGTGCCGGCGGCGCTGGCGGTCGGCGAGGCGACGGGCGCGTCGAGCCGGGACGTCATCGCCGCGGCCGCCGCGGGCTACGAGATCTGCATCCGGACCGGCATGGCGGGCTACGACCGCAAGCTCGGCAACTCCGTGTTCTTCGAGCGCGGATGGCATGCCACCTCGATCTGCGGCACCCTCGCGTCCGCCGTGGTGGCCGCGAAACTCTACGGCCTCGGGGCGGAGGGGATCGGCCACGCCCTCGGCATCGCCGCCTCGATGGGTTCCGGCATCATCGAGGGCAATCGCGCCGGCGGGTCGGTGAAGCGCATGCACTGCGGATGGGCCGCACACGCCGGCATCGTCGCCGCCCAGATGGCGGCCGCCGGGTTCACCGGGCCGGTGTCGGCGCTCGAAGGACGCTTCGGGTTCTACCAGGCGTTCTGCGGCGGCGTGTTCGATGCCGCGGAGCTGACCGGCGGGCTCGGCGAGCAGTGGTGCCTGCCGGGGATCTTCTACAAGCCCTACCCCGCCAACCACTTCACCCACGCGGGCATCGACGCCGCCATCCAACTGCGCTCGACGCTGTCGCTCGGCGACATCACGGACATCGAACTCGGCGTCCCGACGCCGACCGTGCGGACCATCGGCGAGCCGGCGGCGATCAAGGCGCGGCCGCAGTCGGGCTACCACGCCCAGTTCAGCGGGCCGTTCACGGTAGCGGCCGCTCTTCTTGGCGGAGGCGGTCTCGGGCTGTCACTCGACGACTTCACCGACGAGCACGTGCGCGATGCGCGCTACCTCGACCTCGCAGCCAAGGTCCGGGTCGTTGGTCACGCCGATTGTGACGCCATTTTTCCCAACCAGTTTCCCGCGGTCCTGACGATTCGCACGAAGGACGGCCGGGCGCACCAGGCGCGGGTGATGGCTAACCGGGGCGGGCCGCAGCATCCCCTGAGCGTCCAGGAGCTGACCGTCAAGTTCATGTCGAACGCGAAGCGCGTGATGGACGCGGGCGACGCGCGCGCGACAGCTGACGCGATCGTGAACATGGCGGAACGCCCGCTGAGGAGCGTACTCGCGAAGGCCGCGGCGATCGGCACACCGGCCTTGAGATGAAACGCCCGGCGATGACCGCCGGCTCTATCGGAGACGACGACGTGGCAAAACAACGGTCCGAATCAGCGGCGCAAACCGGGCGGGGCGCGGCGCCCGCGTTCGTGGACCGCAGCGTGCCGCTCTACTACCAGCTGGCCAACCTGCTGACCGAGAAAATCGTCTCGCGCGAGCTGCTCACCGGCGACCGTCTGCCGACCGAGGTGGAACTGGTCGAGCAGTACGGCATCAGCCGGATCACGGTGCGGCAGGCGCTGAGGCTGCTCGAGGAGGAAGGCCTGATCCGCCGCGAAGTGGGGCGGGGCACCTTCGTCACCGACTACCGGCCGTTCATCGGGGGCCTGAAGGTCGAGGGCTCGCTCGAGGACGTCATTTCGCTCGGGCAGAACCCGGTGAAGGTGCTCTCCGTGCAGTCGGTCAAAGCGGGACCGGACGACGCCGAGAAGATGGGCATCCAGCCGGGCGACCCGATCGTCCGGGCCACGCGCATCCGGCTCTACCGGGACCAGCCGTACAGCTACATCGTCAACGACCTTCCGGCGGAGATCGGCAAGCGGTTCTCCAAGAGCGACTGGAAGGGCGTGGTCCTGAAGACCATCGAGGAGAAGCTCAAGATCCCGCTCCGCGACGCGGAGCAGACCGTGCGGGCGTCGCTGGCCGACGGGACGCTCGCGCGGATGCTGGAAACGAAGATCGGCGCGCCGCTGCTGGCCGTCGAGCGCGTGGTGCGGACCGACGGCGGGCGCGTCGTCGAGCGCGTCCGGATCCACTATCGCAGTGACATCTACGCGATGAAGGTCCACCTGAGCCGGGGCGACCACCCCGAGCGCCGGTGGGCGTTCGCGAGCAGGCAGAAGGCGAAGTAGCGGCGCCCGGGCCGGTGCCGGGCACTCGAAGCAGGAGGGAGGCGTCGGATGAGTCGATACGACCTCGTGATTCTGAACGGAACCGCCGTGCTGCCGGGGCTTGGCCCGAGGCGGATGGATGTCGCCGTCAAGGACGGCGCGATCGCGGCCATCGCCGGGAGCCTCGCGGCCGCGGACGGCGCGGAGGTCATCGACGCCCGCGGCAAGTACGTGCTCCCAGGGGCCGTCGATTCGCACAGCCACATCGGGATCTACCGGCCGTTCAGCGCGGATGCCCTCTCCGAGTCGACGTCCGCCGTCGCGGGCGGCACGACGACGATGATCAGCTACTTCCGGACCGGGTCGCACTACCTGAACAAGACCGGGCCCTACCGGGAGATTTTCCCCGAGGTGATGAAGCTGTCCGCGGGACAGTTCCGCTGCGACTACTCGTACCACGTCGCGCCGATGACCAACGGCCACCTCGACGAGATGGAGTGGCTCGTCGATCAGGGCGTCGGTTCGTTCAAGCTGTACATGTTCTACAAGTCGTTGACCCTGTCCTCGGACTCGACCAAGGGCAGGGAATACACGATGTCGGACGACTACGACCTCGGCTACCTCTACGAGATCATGGAGCGGGCCGCCGCGCTCTCGAAGGCGCGCGGGAAGCGGATCTCCCTCAGCCTCCACTGCGAGAACCCCGAGCTCATCCGCACCTTCATCGCGAGGATCAAGGCCCAGGGCCTGACGGGCCTCGAGGCCTACAGCAAGGCCCGGCCGACGCTCAGCGAGGAGCTCGCGATCGAGGAGGCCGTGGTCCTGTCCCACGCGGCGGGCTGCCCCATCAACCTGCTGCACCTCTCGAGCGGCGCGGCGGTGACCAAGGGCATCGAGGTCAAGCGCCGGTACCCGAACGACGACATCCTGCTGGAGGCGACGCTCCATCACCTGATGCTGAACTGGGGCAACGCCGGCGGGTATACGGCCAAGGTCAACCCGCCAATCCGCACGCCGCAGGACCAGGAAGTACTGTGGGCCGCCGTGAGGAACGGCGACATCGCGACGGTCGTGAGCGACCACGCGTGCCTGACGAAGGACAAGAAGGAGGGCGACTTCTGGGCCGCCTGGCCAGGGTTCGGCGGCACCGGCATGCTGTACCCGGTGGTGATCTCGGAAGGCGTCCTCAAGCGCGGCCTGCCGCTCGAGCGCGCGGTGGACCTGGTGTCGTCGAACTCCGCCCGCTACTTCGGCCTGTATCCGAAGAAGGGCGCCATCGCGATCGGCAGCGACGCCGACTTCTCGATTGTCGACCTCGACACGCCGAAGACCGTGACCGCCGCGGGCATGCACTCGGCCCAGGACTTCACGCCGTTCGAAGGCGTGAAGCTCAGCGGCTGGCCGGTGATGACGCTGCTGCGGGGACAGGTCGTCTTCAAGGACGGCCAGCCGCAGGGCGAGCCCCTGGGCGATTTCCAGCGGCGGAGCTAGCCGGAACGGAACACCGATGAAGCGCTACTTCTACGGCTGGGTCATCGCCGGCTGCGCGTTCTTCACGCTCCTCGTGACGAACGGCCTCACCTTCGCGGGTATCACCGTGTTCGACGAGGCGATGCTCCGGGAGTTCGGCTGGAGCCGCGGCACGCTCAAGTTCCGCGACCTGCTGACGATGGGCCTGGCCGGCCTGCTGTCGCCGCTGGCCGGCGCCATCGCCGACAAGTACGGGGTGAAGCGGCTCATGGCCTTCGGCGCGGCGACACTTGTCGCGGCGCTCCTGCTGTACGGCCAGGTCGGATCCGCCGTCCAGATGTACGGCGTCCACATCCTCTTTGCCGTCGTCCTCTCGACCTGCGGCATCGTGATGGCGGTGATCCTGGTGTCGCGCTGGTTCGTGGCCAGGCGCGGCACGGCGACCGGGATCGCGATGGTCGGCACCAGCATGGGCGGCGCGCTGTTTCCCGCCCTGGGCGGCATGCTCGTCGGGCCGTATGGATGGCGCTCCAGCCTGATGTTCTACGCCGTCTTCCCGGCCGTGCTGCTGGTGGTGATTCTGATCCTGGTCCGCGAGCGGCCCGGCGACATGGGCCTGAAGCCGCTCGGTGCCGGCGAGGCGGGCCCGGCCGGTGCTCCGGCCGCCGGCGTCGACTACGGCGAGGCCGTTCGATCGAGGACGTTCTGGCTGATCGCGGCGGCGGGCTCGATGACCTTCTACGCGATCCTCGGGATCTCGAGCCACGTGTTCCTGTACCTGCGGGGCGAGGGATTCGACGTCCAGACCGCGGCGCGGGGGCTCTCCTGGATGTTCCTGATGGGCCTGACGGGGAAGTTCCTCTTCGGCTACCTGGCGGACCTCTTCGACCACAAACGCGTGCTGCTCGTGAACCTGGGCATCATGTTCGCCGGCAGCCTCGCCCTCGCGTCGATGAACACCGCGCTCTTCTGGCCCTTCGTCATCTGCTTCGGCCTGGGCTGGGGCGGCATCTACACGCTGCTGCAGCTGTTGACGATGGACGCGTTCGGACTGAAAGCGGCGGGGCGCGTGCTCGGCACGCGGACGGTCATCGACGCATGCGGCGGCGGCCTGGGTCCCTGGGTGACCGGCTGGCTCTTCGATCGGACCGGCAGCTACCAGGTGCCGTTCCTGGTGGTGAGCGGCCTGATTCTGCTGACGCTGCTCATCTCGACCATCTTGAAGATCCATCAGCCCGCCATCGCGGCGGCGGGCCAGCGAGTCTAGACGAACCCGTTTCCGGGGAGGGGAGAGAGCATGGCGACGAATCTGAGGGGTGTTCGCAGGGGCTACGCGGACATCGGCGGGGGCCTGCAGATGTACTACGAGACCATGGGCTCGGGCTACCCGCTGATCCTGCTGCACCAGTCGTGGTGGAACAGCTTCGAGTTCGAGCACGTGATCCCGCTGCTCGCGCAGAAGTACACGGTCTACGCCTTCGACACGCTGGGATTCGGCTTCTCGCCGGCGGCGCCGGAGTGGTGGGAGTTCTCCGACTTCACGGATGCCGTCGTCCGGGCGATGGACGCCCTCGGCGTCAAGAAGGCCCACTTCGGCGGCATGCACACCGGCGCCCTGCTGATGGCAGACCTGGACGCAAGGCACAAGGAGCGATGCGACGCGATGTGCTACGGCGGCCTCGCGATTTACGACGAGGCGCTGCGCAAGAAGAAGTACTCGTTCCGCCGGATGATCGGCCAGAACCAGGCGCCCTACGTGAAGGTGCTGCAGCCCGGGGACGTCATCGGCCACGAGGGCGCCCTCCTGCAGCGCAAGGCCGACGGCTCCCACATGATCGAGTACTGGATGGAGCAGGTCCGGGAGAACCCCGACTCGAAGCTCGAGTACATCCAGCGCGCCGCGATGGCGAAC
>Ga0316622_100000471_pt1 | contig 23446 bp, 14 predicted proteins | sample OWC_Aug_OW2_C1_D_FD_207646 | JGI IMG/M metagenome (GOLD analysis project Ga0316622, IMG submission 207646) | Wetland soil microbial communities from Old Woman Creek delta, Ohio, United States - OWC_Aug_OW2_C1_D5_C | ecosystem: Environmental > Terrestrial > Soil > Wetlands | place: USA: Ohio... | reverse complement strand
TGATGGATATCGACTATTTCAAAGACTACAACGACACCTACGGTCATGTGGTTGGCGACGATGTGCTTTGCCAGGTGGTCAAGGTGATCAAATCCCATGTAAAAAATACGGACATCGTCGGCAGGTGGGGTGGTGAAGAGTTCGCCGTGGCGCTGCCCGGCGCCACCACCAGCCAGGCGCGGGTTGTCGCTGAGCGTATCCGCTATTCCCTGGCCGAGATGCGCCTGACCGATCGCGACGGCCACCCCATCAACAAGCCGACGATGAGCCAGGGGATCGCCACCTTCCCCGACGATGTCAAGGATGCAACCGAGCTGGTGGATCTTGCCGATCAAACCTTATATGTCGCCAAACAGAGAGGGCGTGACCAGATCATGGTGGCGGCTCAGGAACACCCCTGCCTCCCAAATTCAACGGCGGATAATTCCCGGCAGCCAGGTCTATGAGCAACGCCTGGCTCTGCAAATCCCACATGCGGCGATAGAGACCCCCGTCGGCTAACAAAGCCGCGTGATCCCCGCGTTCCACAACCTGCCCTCGATCCAGCACGATAATTTCATCCATTCTCTCCAGACCAACCAGGCGGTGTGTGAGGGTCAACGAGGCGCGGTCTTGCATCAAATCCCAGATTGCCGCCAGGACCTCCTGCTCTGTGATGGCATCCAGGTTCGCGGTAGCCTCATCCAGGACAAGCAACGGCGTATCTCTAAGCAAAGCACGGGCAATTGCCAGGCGCTGGCGCTCGCCTCCGCTGAGTAAGACGCCTCGCTCTCCCACCCAGGTGCCGTACCTTTCTGGCAGGGTGCAGATAAAATCGTGAATCCTGGCCTGCGTGGCCGCCCAGACCAGCTCTTCTTGGCTGGCGGAAGGCTTCGCAATCAACAGGTTTTCACGCACCGTCGCATGAAAGAGATAGGTGTTCTGGGAGATCACCGCGATGAGGCGACGAATGCTTTCCTGGCTGAAAGAGCGCAAATCTTCCCCGGCCAGCAATAGCTGGCCCTGGTGGTATTCCCAAAAGCGCAGGATCAGGCTCAGCAGGGTAGTTTTTCCTGATCCGCTCGCCCCGACGATTGCCAGGTGCTTTCCGGGGGGCAAGCTGAAACTTACGCCACATAGCGCATAGGGGCTCGCCACTGCCTGGTAAGCGTCGCTCCGCTCCAGGTGATCCATGTTCATCCGGTCTGCATAGGGATAGTCCATCGACGTCACCGGATAGCGGAAGGACAGGTCGCGCGCTTCCAGGAGCGGCGTTTCAGGCACAGCGCCCAGATCTGTCCTCGCGGAGATCGTGACAGCGGTGGTTGGAGAGCTCCCCTCACCCAGCAGATCCTGGGATTGCCGGGGGGTAGGTGGATCAGTGACCTCAGGCTGCACATCTACCAACCCAAACAGGCGCTGCGCCGATCGCAGGTCGCTTCCCAGATGCAGAGCGGCCAAAGGCAAAGGATAGATCGCCTCAAAGCTGCTCAGGGCGAGCAATGCCAGGGGGGCTAACAACACGCCGTCCAACTGTCCGCTGGAGACCAGGGGAATGGCCTGAGCCAGAATGGACCACATCGCCAGGTTTGCCAACATGCCCACGAGGGCGTATTGCATGCCATTCACCCGGCTCATGCGGTCCTGGATCCGCGCCAATTCCCGGCTCAAGCGGTCCGCCAATGCGATCTGTTCACGATCCTGGTTGCAAACTAACAGATCTGCCATCCCCTGCAGGCTGTCTACCAGGCAGGCACTCAGCTCTGCCCGCCGGCTCACGAGCTGAGAGGCGGTTCTCCCGTTCAAGCGGTAGACAAGTAGCGGCACGCCGATCCCGGCCAGAACCAGAAACAGGAGCAAGCTCCCGGCAAGCCGGGGATCAAAACGCCTCAGAAGGATCGTCATACCCAGGGCGATAAGGGCGGCGACCAGGGGGGGCGAGATACCGCGCACATAGAGATTCTCCAACGATCCCACATCTTCCATGATGCGGGCCAGCAGGTCGCCGCCGCGGTACTGCATCAAGCGCGCCGGCGCCAGGGGTTCCAGCGCAGTATAGAACCAGACCCTCAGCCGGGCCAAGAGGCGAAAAGTCGCCTGGTGAGAAGCCAGTCGCTCCAGATAACGAAAAATTCCCCGTGAAATGCCGAAGAAACGCACTGCCACGATGGGCACTTGAAGCAGTGCAATGGAGGGGTGCAATGCTGCCGCCGAGATGATATACGCAGAGACCGCCATCAGCCCGGCACCGCTGGCTATCGTCGCCGCCCCCAGGAGAACGGATAAGATGATCCAGCGCCATATGGGGATCGCAAACACCAGCATGCGCCACAATGGGGAGGCGGTCTTGCGCTGAGTGGAGAGGGGCGGATCGAACCGCTCTGGCGCTTTCCCCCGGTCGTGGCCAAGCTGGTTCTGCGAGGTTGCTGATCCTTCAGGAACAGGGCGAGGCATGAGCGGCGGTGGGCTGAATCCGCCCGCGGCCGTATATGCCGTCACCAGGCGGTGGTACAAGCCATGAGCCGCCGTCAGGCATTCATGGGTGCCTATCTCGACCACCTCTCCCCCATCCAAAACAACGATCCGATCCGCCCGGCAGGCCGTACTTAAGCGGTGGGCGATGATCAAAACCGTCCGCCCGGGGGGCAGGCGCACCAGTGAGTCGGCGACCAGGGATTCGTTCTCGGGGTCCAGATGACCGGTCGCCTCATCCATAATTAACAGCGGGGCGTCTTTTAGAAATGCGCGCGCCAGGGCAATGCGCTGCGCCTGCCCGCCGCTCAAGCGGGCGCCGCCCTCTCCAATCACAGTGTGATAGCCGCGGGGCAACCTCTGAATAAACTCGTGGGCGTTTGCCCACTGCGCCGCCTGGATGACCTGCTCCATGGCTGCGCCGGGTCGCGCCAGGCAGATATTCGCCAGGATACTATCGTTGAACAAGTAGGGCGCCTGCGGAACCCAGGCGATTTGCGAGCGCCAGGCATGCGGCGGTATAGAAGCCAGGGTCTGCTCACCGGCAAAAATCTCTCCGCTTTGCGGCTCGAAAAAGCGCAAGAGCAGATTCACCACGCTACTCTTGCCGGCCCCGCTGGGTCCAACCAGCGCCACCTGCTGACCGGCTTCAACCTGGAAAGAAACTTTTTTCAAGGCATGTTGCCCCCCAGGGTATGTGAAGCTGACGCCATCAAAGCGAATCGGGAACGATAACCCAGGCCCGATCAGGCTCGGCTCGATCACCCCCACCTGGGTTCCCTGCGCGGCTACTGCTGGGGGCTTGTCCAGGATTTCAAAGATGCGCTGCCCGGCTACCGTGCCTGAAACACGAGCATGGAAGCGCATCCCAAGCATGCGCAGCGGCAAATAAAACTCCGGCGCCAGCAGCAAGATCAGCAACGCCTGCTCGAAGGCTAACCTGCCGTACAGCAGGCGCAGACCGACCTCCACTGCCACCACCGCCGTGCTCAGCGTGGCGACCATCTCCAAAGCCATGCCAGAGAGAAACGTGATCCGCAACACATCCATCGTCTTCTGCCGGAAGCGGTCGCTGGCTCCCTCGACCCCTTTGATCTGCGCCCGGCTTTGTCCCAAAGTTTTTAAGGTGGTCAGGCCCTGCAAAACATCCAGAAAATACGCATTCAAGCGGCTCAACGTTTGCCAGCGGCGCCGGGTTGCAGTCTGCGCCAGGTTGCCGATCAACCACATAAAGATTGGAATCAATGGAGCGGTAAACAGGAGCACAAAACCGGAAAGCAGATCGAGGGGGAAGATAAAAACCAAGATGGCAAGCGGTACTATGACAGCCAGCACCACCTGGGGGAGGTACTGGCTAAAGTAAGCATCCAGCTCTTCGATACCCTGCAAAGCCACGCCGGTTAATTCGCCGCTGTTTTCCAGCCCGGTGTAAGCAGGCCCAAGATTAAATAGATGCGCCAGGAGCTGCTGCCGCAGCCAGGTTTTTACTTTCTGGGTGGCTCCGCCAGCGATCCCATCGCTCGCCCATACCAGGCAGGCTCTGAGCAGGATGACGCCCAGCAGGAGGATCAACAGGGGGATTACTTGCGAAAGTGAGGCGTTCTCCAGGAAGACGCGCCCCACTACCTGGCTCAGGAGCAGCGCCTGGCAGATGATGAAGAGCCCGGCTGCAAACCCTAACCCGATCACCAGGATGAAAGCCAGCTTATGCTGGCGGGCAATTAGCAGCAGCCGTTTATCGACGTTCATCAACCGGATTAATAGGTCAAACTCTCCGGTTTGCCTTCGATCCGCTTGCGAAACACCCAGTAGCTCCATCCCTGGTAAAGGAGAACGATGGGCACGAAGAACACGGCGACGATCGTCATCACCATCAAGGTATATTCACTCGAAGAAGCATTGTAGATGGTCAGGCTCCAGGCAGGGTTCAGGCTGGAGATCATCACCCGCGGATACATGATCATGAAGCAGGTAACCAGGGAGAAAGCGATGCAGATAGCCGTGGTGGCAAAAGCCCACCCAGAGCGCTGGCGGCGCAAGAAGAAGCCGCTGAGCAGGATGGCAACCATACCGACGACAGGCACCACACCCGGGTTGACACCCAGACGAGCGTACACGTCAGTTGCCAGGTAGGTAGCAATCAGGAGTGCCAACAGCAGGAGGACGGCTACGATCCACAGACGTTTGGCGGCGATGTGGGCTTTGCTCTGCAGATCAGCGGTGGTTTTCAAGCTGAGGAAGATAGCGCCATACAGGGTGAAGAGGACCAGGGTAGAGGCGCCCGCCAGCAGGGCGTAGGGGTTGAGAAGGAAAAAGAAACCACCCACGTAGTTCATACTGGCGTCGATCGGGACGCCGCGCACCAGATTGCCAAACACCACTCCCAACAAGATCGCCGGGATCAGGCTGCCGACAAAGATCGCCCAATCCCACAGGCTGCGCCAGCGAGGATTACTGTCCTTGCTGCGGAACTCGAAAGCCACCCCGCGCACGATCAACGCCAGCAGCAAGAGGAATAACGCCAGGTAGAATCCGCTGAACAACGTGGCGTACCATTCCGGGAAGGCAGCAAAAGTCGCTCCACCGGCGGTTAGCAGCCAGACCTCGTTGCCGTCCCAGTGCGGCCCGATGGTATTGATGATCACACGGCGGTTGACATCCACCCGTTGCATGTCCTTATCTTTGCTTAAAAACGGCAGGAGTATCCCCACACCAAAATCAAAACCTTCCAGCAAAAAGAATCCAATGTACAGCACCGCGATGAGAATAAACCAAACTGTATTGAGATCCATGTCCAGCCTCCTGTTCGCCCTCAGCCCTGCGCTCTCACCAGGGACGGCATGTCTTCGCCCGCTTCAGTCAGTGTGCCAGTAACGGATAGTTCGGGGATCACTCTGGCATATTTGTTCAGCAAGTAGATATCCGCCACGATCAGGGCAGCATAGATCAGGGTATATACCAGCAAGGTAAAACCCACCTCCCCCGCACCGATCAAGGGCGAAACACCCTTTTCCACCGTCATCAGGCCGTAAACCACCCAAGGGAAGCGGCCAACCTCGGTCAGGATCCAGCCGAAGGTTGTCCCCAGATACGGCAAGGCGATGGCAAACACATACAAACGCAGACCTCGCTGGCGGGTTTGCAGCATGTCCCCCATCACCAAAAACAGGGCGTACAATGCCAACGCCAGCAAAGCGAATCCAACCCCGACCATGATGCGGAACGACCAGTAAATCACTGCCACCGGCGGTATATACTCCCCAGGCCCGTAGACCGCCTGGTATTCCCCCTGGAGATCATAGAGACCTTTGATCTCACACTCTAACTGGTTATAAGATAGCAAGCACAACAAGCGGGGTAAACGGATCGAGAACACTTCTCGCCGTTGGGAAAGGTCTCCGATAGTCAGCAGCGAAAAAGAGGCTGGCGATTCTGTGTTCCACAAGGCCTCGGCGGCTGACATTTTCATAGGCTGGCTTTCCACCATATGCTGAGCCTGGCTGTGGCCGTTTAAGATCACCAAAACGATGGAGATTGCCCCCAGCATAGCGGCGATCTGAAAGGAACGTCGGAAGAGGTCGGGGTGGTTTTTGCGGATCAAATGATAGGCGCTGATGCCCATCACGAAGAACGCCGCGGTGGTAAAGCCTGACAGCACGGTGTGGGGAAACTGCACGAACAGATTGGGGTTGAGCAAGAGATCTGAGAAGCTATCCATCTCCACACGGCCATTGCGCAGCACATAGCCGACAGGCTCCTGCATGAACGAATTTGCCATCAGGATCCAAAAGGCAGAGATATTGCTGCCGATTGCCACCAACCAGATCGCCCCTGCGTGCAAGCCCTTCGAAAGCTTATCCCAACCAAATATCCATATCCCCAAAAAAGTGGACTCAAGGAAAAAAGCCAGCAGGGCTTCAATTGCCAGCGGCACGCCAAAGATGTCCCCTACAAAGCGAGAGTATTCAGACCAGTTCATCCCAAACTGAAACTCCTGGACGATCCCGGTTACCACTCCCATGGCAAAGTTGATCACAAAGAGCTTGCCCCAGAATTTCGTCATCCGCAGGTAAACCTCTTGACCGGAACGCACGTAAAACGTTTCCATCAAGGCTACCAGGATGGATAAACCCAGGGTGAGCGGTACAAAAAAGAAATGATAGACGGTCGTCGCGGCGAATTGCAGGCGTGCCAGGATCAATGGGTCCATATCGGTTTCCCTCCAATCTTTCAGTAAACCACACAGGCGCTCGGCAGTTGAGCGAAAACCGGGGTATTCAGGGCAGACATGACCCGCCCAAAACACCCCCTCCTATCAACCGTGCGAACCCTGACTCAATAAAATGCGTGGATGTTTTCTCTGGAATTCCAGGACGATGTCTCAACAGGCTGTAGTAAATGGTAAACCAAGCAATTCCCCAGGTCAATTACACATGTCACATCTGCCAGATGACAAGTTTCTTAACTGAGCAACCCGGCAATCTCTTCAGCCCGGCTAAGCTCTTCAGGGGTATTGATATTCCAAAAGGCGAGCTGCTGTGGGTCGTTTTGCGCAATCTCCTGGGGAGTGAGCAGGCGGATATTCGCCTGGGAAAACCAGGCGTTTACCCGCCAGCGATCGGCCGAGATGGCGGCCTCGATTGCCGGTAAGCAAGCCGCCCGGTGGTATACAGCGTGAAAAGGCTCCGTTCCGTCCGCGGTTTGCGGGATCACCGCATCGCAGCGCTCTTCGACCAGCAACTCCAGCTCGGCGCCCAGAAGCTCTGCGTTGACGAAAGGCATATCGCATGCCAGCACTGCCACCAGATCATGACGGGCAGCGCTCAGCGCGGTATACAGCCCACCTAAAGCGCCGCGCCCGGGGATCAGGTCGGGCACTAAACGACACCCCAAAAACTGGTACTCTCCAGGATGGTTCGTCGTCACCAGCAGTTCATCCGCCAAATGGGCGACCCGGCTGATAACCCGCAGGATCAGCGGCTTTCCTAAGAAGGGGAGCAGGGCCTTATCCTGTCCCATGCGGCGGGATTCTCCACCCGCCTGGACCACAACCGTAAGCATAGATTTGATTATATAGGAATTACGCAGTTCAGGGGAAAATCGGGGGTGTTTGGGCGAACCCAAACACCCCCGTCCTCGCACCAACTGCGTAAGTCCTATTATAATAAACCAGGGCAGTCTTTAGCGGTGTTCTTTGACATGAGGAGTGTGTGAAATGAGCCGCGTGGCTGAGATTTTAGACCAACTAACCGTTGAGGGGGAGCTATTCGAATCTCTGGCAGACAGGGCAGTGCGCTGCACTGCTTGCGGGCACCGCTGCCTGATCCGAGAAGGTCGGCGTGGCATCTGCCAGGTGCGCTTCAACGAGAGGGGTAAGCTGCGCGTCCCCTGGGGATACGTGGCTGCGCTGCAGGTTGACCCCATCGAAAAGAAGCCATTCTTCCACATCTTACCCGGCACAGAGGCGTTGACCTTTGGCATGTTGGGCTGCGATTTTCACTGCGGTTACTGCCAGAACTGGTTCACCTCACAGATGATGCGCGACCCGGAATCAGACGAAGCCATCGGGTTCGTCAGGCGCATCTCTCCCCAGCAGGTGGTGCAGCTCGCCCTGAGAAGCAGGGCGGACATCATTGCCTCATCTTACAACGAACCGCTGATTACCTCTGAGTGGGCGGTGTCGATCTTCAAAGAAGCGAAAGAAGCGGGCTTGAAATGCGTCTTCATCTCCAACGGCAATACTACCCCGGAGGTTTTAGACTATCTACGACCCTATCTGACCGGCTATAAAATCGATCTGAAGTGCATGCAGGACCGCCACTATCGCAAGCTGGGTGGCGTATTGGAGCATGTCTTGGAGAGCATCCAGCGCGCCCATGCCCTGGGACTCTGGGTTGAGGTGGTCACCCTGGTGGTGCCAGGTTTTAACGACAGCACAGAAGAGCTGCTCGACGCGGCGCGCTTTATCGCCTCGGTCTCACCCGATATCCCCTGGCATGTCACCGCCTTCCACCCGGATTACAAGATGACTGACCCACCGCCCACCTCGGTGAAGACCCTGATCCGGGCTTCAGAGATCGGGCAGGAGGTGGGCTTAAACTACGTCTACGCCGGCAACATCCCGGGGCGCGTGGGAGAGTACGAGAGCACCGTCTGCCCAAAATGCCAGACGGTGCTGATCGAGCGCTATGGCTACGTCATCCACCGTTACTGCCTGACAGCAGAGGGGACTTGCTCAAGCTGTGGGCATAAAATCCCGGGGGTGTGGAGCGACCAGCCTGAAACGGTGACCGTTGGCGGGTTGGGGATGCCACGGCTGATCAGGCGGTAGCCAACAGCTAGCGCACCACTTTTGCGCGCACGACGAAGCGGTCAATCGCTCCAAACCGGTATTTGTACTCCTCATCGCCGCGCATGAAGTCAAAGGCGATGCGCTGGTGCTCGTTTGCCCATTGCAGCAGATAACCCAGCAAAACCCAGCCGGGGGAGAGAGCGCTGTAATTAAAATCCAGACCAGAGTTATAAACCCAGATGTGATCGCCATAATCAAAATTTAGATAAGCGGCTACCTTCTGCCCGCCAGCCTCGAGGAACGCCAACTGCAACCAGCCACCCCGAAAGGCCTGGTGGATGGTAGCGCGGATCTGCTCCCGCATCGTGGGGGTCAGAAATGCCCGCTTATCCTCATCCTGCTCCATCAGATAAAAGAGTGAATCCACGTGCTCATCCAGGGCGGAAGCATCCCGAGCAATGTACCAGCGCACCGGAACCTCGTAACCTTCAGCCCGGCGCAGCTTGCGGCGGATTTCGTGCCGCTGCTTCTTATCGATGCCCGCCAGGTAGGTCTCCCAGTCACCCGGCAGGGGGATGTAAGGGCAATGCTGCAGCCTTTCCTGGGTATATTGCCAGCCGCGCACCCGGGCGGAGGACTCCAGTATCTTCAGTGTAGGCGATTCTTCCAGCAAGTTATACAGATCCAACAGCTTCCAGGCAGGCGCTTGAGGGCCATCCAGATGATCCAGCAGCGCCTCAATAAAAACAGGCGCACCTTCCGGACAAATGATGACATCCAGATAATCGGATATCTCGATGCTCCCCAGCAACAGGATGGCCGGTTCGCCATCCTGGTTATGGGTGAAGAACAACGGGGCGACAGCGCCCAGGCTGCCATCGGGGTGGTAACCCACCACAACATACAGCTCTCCGTGCGACCACTCCCCCCCGCCGAGCGTGCGCCACCAGGTTGCCAGGTATTCGTGCCGCAGAAATGGCACATGACTTGCACTGCAATTCAGTAAATCGTTCCACTGATCTGCCAGCGCGTCGAATTCTTCGATTGTGCGGATCACTTTTAGCTGCATCATGACTCCATCGGCGTCTCCGGTCATCTTTCAGGCGATGATGAGCATCACAGACCTCTCACCCAGCCGTTACGAGCATCTCGCCAAAGCATTTTACCAGTATAATTCCAGGATGAGACAGCGGTGTGAGTTCCAATCCGGTAAATGAGAGAAACGTGCGCCATTTGATGTACAATTTTAACCAGACCAGCACCTGCCAAGAGGCTCGATGGACCTGAACCTGTTACCCCTAGCCCGCCGGGACGAACAAGAGCTGCTCGAGTCGCCCGGATTGCACATCGCCGCCAAGCCGCGCCGCGTGGCGCGCGGACGCCAGCCAGATCGTCTCTTCCTGCACCTGGCGATGGAGGGCAACCTCCCGCTCAGCTCCAGCCAGCAGGAACAACTCCTGGGGCGGTTATCGCAGACCTATTACAAAACTGCCGGTTCGGTGACCGCCGCCCTGCGAGCAGCCGCTGAAGCGCTTAACCATTACCTGCTGGAACGCAATCTGAGCAATGCCAGCTCTGGACAGCAGAGCATTGGTTTGCTGATCCTCTTCGCCCTGCGGGAGGATCGCCTGGTCCTGGCCCAATGCGGGCGGACCAACGCTTATCTGATCACTGCCAAAGGCATCCAGCATTTCTACGATCCACAACCCACCCGGCGCGGGTTGGGACTCGGGAAAACCACTCCGATCTATTTCTCACAGGCCAGCCTGAATGAAAACGACCTGCTGCTCCTCGCCCCTCAATTACCCCCTGTATGGAATGAGGCAATCCTGCAGGGTTTGTACGGGCAGGGGTTGGAAGCTCTGCGGCCGCGGATCCTGCGCCAAGTAAGCGGAGATCTGAATGCCCTACTGATCCAGGTGAAAATCGGACCCGGAAAAACCTACCTGCTGCGCCCCAAGATCACAAGCGATGTGGTTATCCCCCCTCCGGTAGTTGAAAAAGAGCAGACCCCCCTCCCTGAGGTAGCCACGGCCCTCGCAGCTTCGGCAGCGCTCGCCGAGACTCCTATAACTGTCCTGGAAATCACCACACCGCCTCCGGCCAGCCAGATACCTGCAATGGAACCTGAAGCAGCGGCTCCATCCATTGTCACTGCGCCACCGCCAGCCTCTCCGGCTCCAGAATCCCCCAGCGCGGCGCCGCCTGCCGGGCGTGCGCACCCGCGGCCTACTCGAAGGAGTGTATTTGCCACCCTGGCAATGGCAGTGGGCACGACGGCAGGCGAGTTTACTCGCAGCGTTAAAACCTTGCTCAGGCGGATGCTGCCTGGTGAGGGCTTTTTCACGCTGCCCGCCTCCTGGATGGCTTTTATCGCCGTGGCCATCCCGCTGATCGTCGTTGCGATCGCGACTGTGGTTTACTTCCAGCGCGGGCGCGCCGGACAATATGACGTTTATTACGACCAGGCAGTTCAGGCAGCCGAGCAAGCGCAAGCACTGGCCCAGACTGACTTGCAGCAAAGCCTCGCTGCCTGGCAGACGGCGCTCGATTATCTGGACCAGGCTGAAACCTACCAGACCACCGCCGAGTCGCAGGCGCTGCGCGCCCAGGCCTACCAGGCGATAGACAGCTCGGAGCTGATCCGGCGATTGGATTACCAGCCCGCCCTGATCGAAGCATTGCCCGAGACAGTGAAAGTGATCGACATCGTGGCATCTGCCAGCGATCTATACCTGCTGGATGCCAGCACGGGAGGCGTATGGCGGGCTTTTGTCACCGGGCGGGGATACGAGCTAGACACTACGTTCCAATGTGGGCCGGATTTCCTCGCCAGCCAGGATATTGGCCCCTTGGTGGATATCGAAGGGTTGGTCGAAGGGGGCGGACCATCCCTGGTAGGCATGGACTCGGCCGGAAAACTGCTCTATTGCAAACCTGGCGAGCCGCCATTATTCGACGTGCTGACGCCGCCGTTTACTCAATGGGGAAAACCTACCCGCTTCACCATCGACAACAACAACCTGTACGTGCTGGATCCAGAAAAGAACGCCGTGTGGATCTATTGGAACATGGATAAGGCGACCCAACCTGCCCCCTTCTTCACCCAGGATTTCCCCCCCATGCAGGATGTGATTGATCTGGCGGTCGATAACATCGATCTTTTCCTGTTGCACACCGACGGACATATCACCCTGTGCAACTACAGCGATATTGGGGTAGCTCCAACCCGCTGCACTGATCCCCTGCCTTACATCGATTCTCGCCCTGGTCGTGAGGGGCAGCCATTCATCCCATACCCCGCTTTCTCTCAAATCAAGCGGACGCAACCGCCAAACCCCTCCATTTACTTGCTCGATCCAGGCGAACAATCCATCTACCACTTCAGCCAGCGGTTGGCTTACCAGCGCCAGTTGAAACCGCTGCAGCCGCTCTCTCCCAACCCGGATGGCAGCATCACTCCGGCAAACGCATTCACATTCAGTCCGGATAGCCGCATCATTTTTCTGGCAGTTGGCAACCAGGTATATTCCGCTGGAAAACCCTAAACTGATTAGGACTTACGCAGTTGGTGGGAGGAAGGGGGTGTTTGGGCGGGCTACGCCCAAACACCCCCGATTTTCCCCTGAACTGCGTAACTTCTACTGATATTGCGCTACGCGCCTGTTGAGCAGAGAAAGGCGTCCGGCGAGGCAAGAACTAGGGAGATGACAAGGTATTTGTAGGCCACGGCGTCAATGTGGCTGGATTTGGGCTGGGGATTGTCTCACCTGGAGATGTTGGGGTAAGCGGCAGCTCGGTCGCCGGGATAACGGACTGTTGCCCGGTGGGCGGCACCGAAGATGGGGTTATAGTCGGCGAAAGGGTGGTTTGTACCTGCATCATCGTCTCCGTTGGCGACAAGCCAGGTGTAGATCGACCGACATACCAGGCCAGCGAGGCGATCATCAATACAGTAATTAACCCCAGGCCGATAACGGCCAGGCAGGCGAGTCTGCGCCGGGAGAGCGGGCGGCGCTGTTTGATGGGCAGGGTAGCCTGATCAACTGCCGGGACGCGCAGCGTGACGATGGTGATGTTGTCATGCCCACCGCGCTGGTTCGCCAGGCGCAATAACTCATCCAGCCCACCCTGAACGTCTCTGGTTTCCATTGTGGCCAGAATCTCATCATCGGCCACCAAATCGGTAAGCCCATCGCTGCACAACAAGAGCACATCTCCTGGATGTAAAGCGATGCCCTGGTTGGCCTCTGCGCTTGCGTCGCCCTCCGCTGGATTCAACTTCAAGCGCACGTCTGGAATCACACCATTACGGGAGCCGAGGTAGCGGCGGATGATATGAGCGTTGGGGTGATTGCGCGCTTCCTCCGGGGCAAGCGCACCACGATCGATGGCTTCACGCACCCAGGTGTGGTCCGTAGTTAATTGATTGATCGCATGATCACGCAGCAGATAGATGCGCGAATCGCCCACAGCAGCCGTGTAGAGGCGCAAACCGATCACCCAGGCGCAGGCTACAGTGGAACCCATCCCCTGAAATTGCGGAGCTGTTTCAGATTTATCGCTGATAGCCTGCCCGGCAAGGACGATGGCATTCTGCAAGATCGTCAAGGGATCGGCAGCGTCACTCAGCGACACAAGCCTGCTGATTGTCTCGACAGCCAGCTCTGCAGCCACTTCACCTGACTGGTGCCCTCCAATGCCATCCGCGATGACTGCCAGCAGCGATGGCGTCAGGCTGGCCCGGTCTGTATAATAAGCCGACACGCTATAGCGATCCTCATTCTCTTTTCCGCTCATGCCAGCATGACTGACCGCTGCCACGTGCAGATGAGCGCGATCCGAGGGGATCAAGCTTGAGTCTCCAGGACAACAATCACCGGTTTATGCCCACCTTGTCCTTCACGTTGTGTGAAACGAAAACTAATCCGTCCAATGTGGATCAAATCCCCATGTCTCAGAGTCACCCCCTCGCCAGAGACAGGAGAATAATTCACCCAGGTGCCTGCCACCGAACCTTCGTCTCTGATGATGAACTGCCCTCCCTCCAGACGTGCCAGGCGGGCGTGCAGCCCGTCCACGGAGAGATCATCGATCACCAGTGTGGCCTGGCTGGGATCACTGCCCAACGTGACCTCGCTGGCGCTGATCGGAATGGGGGCTGCAGAGGTCCCCTCCTCCACCTGAGTCACCGGAGCGAGAAAAGCCAACGCCTTCGCAGCCAAGCGGCGTTGAGGCCAGTGGAAGCGGTTCATCCAGCCAGACCGGCCGCGACCGCCTGGCCCTGCGCCGGCGCGTTCAGCTTTTCTGGAGGCAGGCTGCAACTCCTCAGCAGAAATTGCCTTCTGATACCCTCTCAGACCGAGCTGGTGTCCAAACAACCGTGGGTGGATCCGCCCGCTCAAGATCAACGCCAGGAACAGGAATGCGCCAAGCAGCAAAACCGCCAAGCCAACCAGAGCCGGCCAGCGCCTGAGAACGTTGGCTACTGGATTGCTTAAGGGCATATCCACAACAACCTGGATCAAGGTATCAACGCTTCTCCCGGTAAATCCCAGCTCGTCTTCTACCTCGGCATGTAAGATATGCTGCGACGTTGTGGTGTAGTGGGATAAATCCCAGGTGAAGGTGTCATAAGGGGGAGATGTGTTCTCAGCAACCAGGTTGCCATCTACATATAAGACAGTGCGGCGGATCGGGCGCGGGCGACCATCCGGAAAATCGATCAAAACCTGTAGCGGCTGCGCGTTGGGGGACAGATTTACCGGGTCCACCTCCACCCAGGGAGCAGAGCGTTCCTCCGGGGGAGATTCCCGGCGGATCTCCGGCGGGGGGACGATGAAGGCCAGCTCTGGAGGGGCCAGTTCCAGAACGAACTCAGTAACAGGCAGGCGGATGACTTCCCCACTTTGATCGATCTCGACTACCAACTGGTGCACGCCGCCGCTGCCGATGCGGGAATGATAGGTAAAACGGTAAATATCCCGCAGGTCCCTCAGATAGGTTTCCAAATCTGGCAGAGTCTCGGTTCCTGAAAATTCCAGGAACTCGCCACCGGTGCGTTCGGCAAGCTCACGCAACTGGTCGGCGGCTGGAGTATCCAGCGCATCCGGCGAGGCGACATGCCAGACATTGACATGAATCCGCTGCTCGTTAGCGCGGGTGATCAAGGTTTCAATCCCACCCGACACATCCCCTTCCAGGGGCGAGGTGACAAACAGCACGGCGCGTTCCATACCCTCGCGCGGCGTGGCGTCTGCGGCGATATCCATCGCCAGGGTTAGTGGATCCAGGCCTGGCACATCCCCGCTGGCAGCCACCTCGTATTGCTCCAGCGCAGCGATTAACTCCTGGGGATTGCCCGTATGGGAGCGCTCCGGCCCACCGTCGATCACCAAGCTGAGGTCGTCCACAGTCGAGCCCTGTCGCTTCTCCAGCCAACCAACCAACGCCTGACGGACAAGGTCAAAGCGGGAGACGCCCTGTGAATTACGGATTTCCAGAGACTCGCCGGGGTTGACGGCGATCACGGCCTGCACGCCGGGGCGCAGGGCTTCAAATTCAACCACCTCAAGCGATTGCCCATCTTCCGCCAGGCGCAGGTTGCCCCCTTCCAGGCCGTAAACAAAGCCGGAAGAAGCGCTGTGAGCATCCATATAGACGCGGATCTGAGGAAAAGCATCTGTCTGCACCTGGGTGATCCAAGCGCTGGTATCACTCTGCGCCCACCCTGGACTCGAGACTACAGACAAAGCCAGCAGCAAGACTACCAGCCAGGCTAAACGGTTGCGCATTTTAGGCTAAATACTCCTCAACCGCTGGAATTGGAGGGAGCCGCAGGATCTTCCGGGTATTGTTCATCAGCCAACATCCTGGTTCGCCAGGTACAGCAGACATGATTATAGCATGTCCGAATATTGCCGGACTTGACCCCCAAAGACCACGAATTATAATTCAACAACCGAAACGGAACACTGGCGATGATTATTATTTTGCACAATGTGGCAGACAAGCGATCATGAGCACTTCCCGATTGGCATGGTTACATTAACGGCAAATTGAGCGCAAGCGCATCCTCCAACCCATGACTGCTCAAGCATTAAACCAAACAATAAAACGCCTGATTTCCATCCCCTGGCTGGCGGAAGGGATGGCATTGCTGCTGGGAGCAGTTTACCTGGTCCAGGGTCTCTATTACGCGCATATCAGCAACACGGTGTTGGATGAAGGCGCCTACCTCTACAAGGGCTTTCTCTTTGTCTCGGGGCGTTACTGGCCGTACCAGGAATACGGGCCGTGGACCAACCATATGCCGCTATCGTTTTTGATCCCCGGTTTTGCCCAGACCCTGTTTGGGGCCGGTCTGCGCACCGGACGCTACTTCACGGTTGCGCTCGGTTTGCTGATGCTGCTGGGCTTGTGGATCGTCACTCGCCGGTTTGGCGGCAGGTGGTGGGCATTGTTTGCTGTTGCTGCTGTAGCGCTGAATCCAACGTTGATCCAGACCTACAGCATCGCTGCCACCCAGGGGATGGTGGCTTGCATGGTGGTCTGGACGATGGCGCTTACCCTGGGGGAAAGCCGCCCGCTGTGGCAGCTTTCTCTGGGAGCGATACTTGCCGGGCTGACCCTGATGACGCGGGAGAATCTTGTCCCTCTGCTGCCGCTTCTCCTTCTCTATATCTTCTGGCAATATGGAGTAAAAGCGGGAATCTGGGCCACGCTTTCTGGTGTCGTGGCGGTAGGCATCGTCCAGGCCATCTTCTGGCCAAATATTATGGGCGTGTGGGCAGAATGGATACCCAGGGCAATCAGTCCATTCCTGGACCCGTGGCGCTCGCCCGGCGGTGGTACCCCGGTCTGGCACCCGGATATGCCGTTCGAGAGCCGCTGGTTGAGCTTTTTGCAGGCCTTGCGCCTCAATTTTATCCCCCTGGTCGGCGTTGCCGGATTTGGGGTTCTGATCTTTAAGGGCAGCCAGTGGAAATCGAAAACCAATTATCGGGCTGCGACCTTCCTGACAGTACTGTTCCTGGTTTTATTCCTGGCGCATGCCTGGGCGGCGTTGTGGAAGAGCTACTGCGTTTTCTGCTTCGGGGGCTACCTGTCCTTCTTTGCGCCGCTCGGCCTGGTCTTAATCGTGCTGGTTAACCGCGGCTTTGAGGACGTGGGGAACCGCTGGTATGGCTGGTTCTCCGCAAGCCTGATTCTGGCTGCCTCGTGCGCAGTGGGGTACGGCGCATTCCAGGAGATCGGCCCGGCGTTGCTGGAATTCCCCCTGCCGCGCATAAAAGCCGGGGGGTTCCAAGGGGGTTTTGTCCCGGCATGGGCGATCCTGGAAAACCAGTTCGGACTGGGGTATAACCTCGCCAAACGCCTGGCCTCAATCCTGGCAGGTCTCATGTTCGGCATCCTTTTTATCCTGGCAGTATGGGTCTTCGTCCGCCGGCAGCGCTCCAGGGCAGGGGACCGCGCATCCTTTGGAATGCTGGCAGTCAACCTATTTTTATTCACTGCTATCCTATTTGCTCAGACCCCTATCCTGAAATTCGGCAGCCAGGAGGATTTCTGCGCCGGGGATATCATCGCAGCCTACGAGGCCACCGGCGAGCACCTCGCCCGCCTCATCCCACCTGGTTCTAAGGTATACTGGGAAGGCGGGTTATCGGTGGTACCCATGTTATACCTGCCAGAGGTTGACCTCTACCCACCGCAAATCAACGATGGCTATTCTTATCGTATCGGAGGCGATGCTGAGGAGCTTTACCGGCATGGATTATGGAACGATGCCTTAAGCAAGCGTTGGCTGGGTGAAGCAGATTATATTTTGCTTGAAGAGTGGCGTTACGATGCAGACTGGAAAAACTTCCTGGAATCCGGCCATTTTAAGGAATTGGAGCGCGCTCGGGCGCTGAACGTGTGTAAAGAAAAGACCGGGTTGAGGATCTTCCGGCGAGAGACTGATCAATAATCATGAAACTATCGATTGTAATTCCTGTGTATAACGAGGCAGAAAATCTACCGCTGCTGCACGCTTCCATCGAAAGCTCACTATCTGGGGCCGGGCTGGATTGGGAAGCAGTCTATGTCGATGATGGCAGCTCAGACGGCAGCCTGAGTATTCTCGAGGAGCTGGCTGCTACTTATCCGGCACATGTCTGTGTGGTGGCATTCCGGCGCAACTTTGGGCAAACCGCTGCCATTGCCGCCGGGATCGATCACGCCCAGGGTGAGATCATCGTATTCATGGACGCCGACCTGCAGAACGACCCGGCTGACATCCCCATGATGATTGAAAAGCTGAACGATGAATGCGATGTGGTCAGCGGCTGGCGGGTGAACCGCCAGGATACGTTCATCACTCGCACGCTGCCCTCGCGGATCGCCAATTGGATGATCTCCACCGTGACCGGCGTCCACCTGCACGATTACGGCTGCACTTTGAAAGCATACCGGCGGGAGGTGATCACGGGATTCCGGCTCTACGGGGAAATGCACCGCTTCATCCCGGCCTATGCCAGCAGCGTGGGCGCAAAGATCGTCGAAGTGCCAGTCCAGCACCACCCCCGCAGACATGGCAAGACCAAGTATGGCTTGGGCCGTACGCTCAAGGTCATCCTGGATCTGTTCACTGTAAAGTTCCTGATCAGCTATGCCAACAAGCCGATCTATCTGTTTGGCGGCTTTGGCGTTGTCATGATGGCAATCGGCACGCTCACGCTGACAGCTCTTCTCATCCGGCGACAGGTGCTTGGGATTGGGATGACCCAATCCCCATTTTTTTTGGTCAGCACAACCTTAATGGTGATGGGGTTTCAATCGATTTTAATGGGGCTATTGGCAGAGCTGCTGGCGCGTACCTACCACGAATCCCAGCAAAAACCAACCTATGTCATCCGGCGTGTGATCCATCACACCGGCAACGCTCAGCAAACCTGATGCGCATTCTGGTCTTGAGTCACGAATACCCGCCTGTCGGAGGGGGTGGAGGGAGGGTGGCGCAGGACATCTGCCAGGAGCTGGCCAGGCGGGGTTACGAGCTTATTGTATTGACTGCTCATCTGAAGGGGCTCCCTCGCCAGGAGACGCAGCAGGGGGTGCAAATTATCCGTGTGCCATCTTTCAGGCGCACGGCATTCAAAGCCGGGCTGCTTCCACTGAGCGGTTACATGACCGCCGGGCTGTGGGCTGGCTTGCGCCTGACGAAGGAGTGGAGCCCCAACCTGATCCACGTGCATTTCGCCGTCCCGTCAGGCGCCATCGCCTGGGTACTGCGCCGGGCAAGGCATATCCCCTACGTATTGACCGCTCACCTGGGCGATGTTCCGGGCGGGGTGCCCGAAAAGACCGCTGGCTGGTTCCGCTGGATATTCCCCTTCACGCCACCGATCTGGAGGGAGGCGGCTAAGGTGGCAGCCGTGAGCGAGCATACGCGCCAGCTGGCATTAGCGCATTACCCGGTGGAGATTCAGGTCATCCCCAATGGGGTTGATCTCGCCAGCCTGAATCCGGGAGTGATCCAACCGGGCTCCCCACCCCAGATTGTGTTCGTCGGACGATTCATGCCGCAAAAAAATCCGCTTCAAGTGGTGTGCACACTCGCCAGCCTCAAAGATTCGAACTGGAAATGCCTGATGATCGGAGACGGCCCGCTGCGCAGCCAGGTCGAAGAGGCAATTGCAGAATATGGGCTGGCTGAGCGCATTCACCTAACCGGCTGGATCACCCCCGAGGAGGTGATTGCACACTACCGGCAAAGCGATATCCTGTTCATGCCGTCGTTGTCTGAGGGGTTCCCCGTTTCTGGCGTGCAAGCCCTGGCGATGGGAATGGCCATCCTCGCCAGCCGGGTGGGAGGCTGGTCTGACCTGGTGGCTGATCAGGAAAATGGTTACCTGGTAGCGGCGGGAGAAGAAGAACGGTACACATCCCTCCTGCGCGACCTGCTTGACGACCCCCAACTGCTGTTGAATTACCGCCTGGCAAGCAGGGAGAGAGCAAAGCAGTTTGACCTGGCTGCGGTTATCGATGCGTATTCCAGGGTCTACCAGGAGATCGCTCGTAGATGAGTGACCAGACTTTTCAGGAGCACCCCGAAACGGTTGAGCTGCCATTTCTGCAGAGGATGCTCGACCAGTTCACCGGCCTATCCAAGGATATCCTGATCTACGGGATCAGCGGCTCCTTGGGACAGCTATTTGTGCTCTTCACGGTTCCCATCCTGACCCGCCTATTGACGGTTGGCGAGTTCGGCGCGCTGGATGTCATCTACGCGGTGAACGGCTATCTGCTGCTGATGATGAGCTTCAACATTGGGGCAGGGCTGTGGCGCCACTATTACGAGGTCAGCGACGCAGAGCATAAAGAGCGCCAGCGCATGGTCTCCAGCCTGTTTTGGTTTGTCATCTCGGTTGGCCTGCCTATCGCGGTAGCCATCGCCCTGTTCAGCCAGGAAATTTCGCTCGCCCTGTTCGATTCGGAAGAGCACACTGCCGCCATCCGCTTTGCAGTGCTCAGCATGCCGGTGACGGCGCTTTACAATATTTTCATCGGAATCCAGCGCATGAAGCGCCGTCCGGTAAATTACCTGTTCATCAACCTGGGTTATTCTGTGCTTTATCTTCTGCTGGTCATTCTCTTGGTTGGCGTAATTAAAATGGCGGTTGAGGGGATCTTCCTAGCCCAACTGATCGCCTATTCGTGCGCCGCGTTGGTGACAATCTGGCTGGCGCGCGATCTGCTGGCACTCACTTTCTCCAAAGACTGGTTCATAAAAATGGCGGCTTACGGGCTGCCCCTGCTTCCGGCGGCTTTACTGAGCTGGTCGTTGATTGCCATCAACCGCTTTGTCCTGAACAATTATGTCGGGGTGACCCAATTGGGTTACTACAGCCTGGCGGGTAAAATCACCCTGGCGATGTCCCTGGTAGTATCTTCCTTCACGCTGGCCTGGCAGCCTTTCATGCTCTCCAACCTGAAGAGCGCGGATGCCCGCCGCCTGTACGTGCTGACCCTCGACTATTACACCATCTGCACCCTGTTGATTGCAGGTGGGATCACCATCTTCTCCCGAGAAATCGTCCTGATTGTCGCCACACCGGCCTACATGGCCAGCATCCCGCTGATCAGCATCTTACTGTTCCGTTATATCCTTCCCGGAGCCGAATACATCACTGGAGTGGGCATCGTGATCTCAAAGAAAACCATCTTCACCTCCCTGGCTCTGGCCGCAGCTGTGGTCGCAAATCTGCTGGCAACCCTGATCCTTACCCCTCGTTATGGCATCCTGGGGGCGGCGTTCGCAGAAACAGCCGGTTTTCTGGTGGGGGGTATCGTCATTTTTCTGGTATCGCAACGCCTTTACCCGGTGGACTGGAACTTGAGGGTCATCGGCCAATCGCTGTTGGGATATGTGGGCATCGCCATCTTCTCCGTCCTCCTGCTCTCAGCTCAACTGCCACTGATCTGGTTCACGCTGCTCAGAATCGCCCTGTTATCAGTTTATGGGGCATTCCTGTGGCGGCTGATCGAACCTGATCAGCGAAAGATGCTGTCCGCATTACCCAGGCAGGTATACGGCCGGGTCATCGAACGCATCCGGGCCAGTTAGGGGTCAGACAGGGATACTTTGACTCAACAAAACATGGCTGTAAAACCATCCATCCTCTTCATCGGCTCGCAGATGGCCACTGGCGAGGTGCAGCACATATTGCTCGACCAGGCAGAGTGGTTCTACCAGCAAGGCTACCCCGTGACGGGCGCTTTCTTTTACGACCAGGAAGGAGTGCACCAAGCCTGGCAGCAGGATTATCCCTTTCCCATCATGAACCTCAATCTCTACCCCCCCGGTAAGCAGACCAATCCGCTGCGCATGCTCTCCGGGCTACTCCGTCTCTACCGCTTCATGCGTCGTAACTGCTTTGATATCGTTGAAACATTTACCCACCATGCTAATCTGCTGGCATTACCCCTGGCCTGGCTGAGGCGTATACCGGTGCGAGTGGCTTCACATCACGGCAGGGTGGCTAATTTCCCCCCCTGGCAAGACCGGCTGCACGCAATGGTCATTAGCTCGGCGATCACCACCTGCATGGTCGCCGAGTCTGAGCAGATTTGTTCCGTTGCCACTCGGGAGGAAAATATCCGGGAGGATAAAATCATTGTTATCCATAACGGCATTTGGCTTCTGCCCAGCCAGCCCTGTTTGTTAGCAGAGCCCGAATTTCGGGTAAACTTGAGTGCGCAGGGTAAAACCCTGGTGGAGGAGAAATTTAACCGGGATCAAATGTGCACGCAATATCGAAATTTATTTGAAAACCTGCTCGAGAGGAGCAAGTGATGTCCTGGGTAAAAATCGCCGGGTGGGTGTGGCGTTCACTCGTTACGCTGTTGGCTGCCTGGATCTTGTGGAACGCCTGTGTGGAGTTCTTCAATATTGCCTGGGGAGAAGGAACCTGGCTGGGGCAGTTCTCAGCCAAGCTGGGACCAGCATTTTTTGTCCTCGCCCTGGCTTGCGGCGTAATCTTCATTGCGATTATCCTGTCCTTATGGTGGCCGGCTAAAATTCGCCCGTTATTCCAACGATTTGCGAAATACAGAGACCGCCTGGGCTGGTGGCGATGGTTGTTCCTGGCTGCGTTTTTGGCTTACTTGATGTGGCTGGCGCAATATTCCTATTGGGGTGGCGTGCTTACTGGCACACACCTGCGCCTGCTATTGCTACTCAGCCTGATCTCCGTGAGTGGCGCGCTGATTACCCGGGACCAAGAACAGCTCATCCGGCTCCCAGACCTGGCGACCGGCGCCTTGCTGGTGGCGGCTGTCTTCTACCTGGGAGGAAATTTCACCTGGGTGGACAGGTATCCGTTTTCACACTCCTGGTCGGAAGGCAACCGCATCTGGGATTACTCTGCCCTGTTCGGAAGAAGGCTGTACAAATACCCACCTGACCAGCCGATCTTTGCCTTCATCGATCTGGGACGGCAATCCCTGTGGGGCCTGCCGTTCCTGATCCCCGGCATCACCATCCAGGGCATGCGCCTGTGGGATGCACTGGTGATCACCATCCCCTACGCCATGCTGGGCTGGATCGCCTTGCAGAGATTCCGCAGCCACACCACCCTGTGGCTGCTCGGTGGAGTGTGGGCCTTTGTTTTTCTCAGCCAGGGTCCGATTTACACCCCGCTGGTGATCAGCGCCATCCTGGTAGCCATTGCCTGGCGGCGCCCGTTGTGGCTTGCCCTGCCGCTCATCGCTCTGGCTGGATATTACGCCCAGCTCGCCCGCTTCACCTGGATGTTCGCGCCGGCTCTCTGGGCAGGGATGATTTACTTTGCGGATAAGCCGCTGGAGAGCAAAGCGACGTCCTGGCGGGTTTGGGCCTTAACTGCCGCAGCGGTCCTGGCTGGCCTGGCAGGCGGCGTGCTGATCCCAAAAATGATCACGGGCAGCGCCAGCCTGGCGATCCCCGTGACTGACACCTTTATTGAGAGAGAGATCGGCGCCAGCGAAGAGCTGATCAGCGTCAGCGGCCTGACACACGCTGTCACCCGCCAGCCGCTGTTGTGGGATCGGCTGCTGCCCAACCCCACTTTCTACCCCGGCATCCTGCTGGGCTTGATCCTGGCCAGCGTGCCGCTTGTCCTGCTGTTGGTACACCTGGTCAGGTCCCGCCGCTGGCCGTTGGACTGGCTGCGCGGGGTG
>Ga0316622_100000470_pt1 | contig 23457 bp, 26 predicted proteins | sample OWC_Aug_OW2_C1_D_FD_207646 | JGI IMG/M metagenome (GOLD analysis project Ga0316622, IMG submission 207646) | Wetland soil microbial communities from Old Woman Creek delta, Ohio, United States - OWC_Aug_OW2_C1_D5_C | ecosystem: Environmental > Terrestrial > Soil > Wetlands | place: USA: Ohio... | reverse complement strand
GAACAGCTCCTCGTCAGGCATCTCCTTCAGCTTCATTGGTCAACCCCCCTTGTGCCCATCCAGGTGATTTCCTTCTTTGCCTTCCCGGTCTTTGCGGTCTCGAGCAGCCTGTCATACATGAACCTGATGTCGGCGAGCGACACATCCCTCCCGCCCAGCCCTCCGATGAAGTTCATCGCGGGCACGCTTAGGCCGTACGCCGCGCTCTTGAACTCAATGAACGACGGCCCCGAGACGCCGTATGAGACCGCCCTGTCGAAGACCCCGACGGCCTTCGTCCGCTCGGCGATCTTCCTAATCTGAGAGGTCGGATATGGCCTCCAGAACCTGAGTTTGACCAGGCCGACCTTCTTCCCCTCGGCCCTCATTTCGTCGACAACCTCGTGCGCCGTCGAGCTGGCCGTTCCGAGTGTGATCAGGACCGCGTCCGCATCGTCGGTCATGTACGGGTCTATCATCCCGCCATGGTTCCTCCCAAACTGCTTCGCGAACTGGGCGTTGACCGCTTCTATGACCGCGGGTGCCGCCCTCATGGCCTTGTCCATGTTGTACCTGGCCTCCATCATGTACTCCGGGGGTGTGAATACACCGACGTCCATGACGTCGTCCGGGTCGATGATTGGTCCCGGTGGCACGTACTTCGGCAGGAACTTGTCGGCCTCTGCCTGGTCCATCAGGTCGACGGGCTCCACGGTGTGCGACAGTATGAACGCGTCCAGCCCGACGCTCATCGGCAGGGCGACGCGTTTGTCCTCCGCGATCTTGAATGCCTGGAGGACCATATCCTGGACCTCCTGGTTATTGTCGCAAAAGACCTGTATCCATCCGGAGTCCCGCTCGGGCATGATGTCGTTGTGCTCGACCCAGATGTTGATCGGGGCCGCGATCGCCCTGTTGACGACCGCCATCACGACCGGCAGCCTCATGCCGGAAGCAATCGGCAGTATCTCGTGCATGAGCGCCAGGCCCTGGGACGAAGTCGCGGTGAACGCCCTCACGCCAGTGGAGCTGGCCGAGACCGTCGTGCTCATGGCCGTGTGTTCGCTCTCGACCTCAACATACTCGCAGTCGAGCTCTCCGTTGTTGATGAACTCCGAGATGTGCTCGACGATGAAAGTCTGCGGAGTGATCGGATACGCCGCGCAGGTCCTTATCCTGCTTCTCATCGCGCCGTATGCCGCCGCGTAGTTGCCAGTAACCATCTTCTTGACCATCTTGTTCACCTCACCATCTTGATGGCCTCGACGGGGCACTCGTTGGCGCATATCCCGCAGCCCTTGCAGTATTCCATGTCAAAGCTCATCTTGCCGTCCTTCCTGTCTATGCATCCCTCCGGGCAGTAGAACCAGCAGAAGTTGCACATAGTGCACTTCTCCTTGTCGTACTCCGGTCTGAAGACCCTCCAGCTCCCCGTTTTGTTCTCGTTGAAAGAGCCCGGGCCGACCATTCCGGCCTCGGTCTTCATCGGTACTCCCGCCACCCCAAGAGGGAGTTCGTCGACGTCTGGCAGCCACTTCTTCGCGGCCTTGAGCTGCCTGTGGCCGTGCGACTCGCCGAGAACGGTCCTGTCGTAGGCGACCCTGGCGGCCTTTCCGTTTATCTCCCCGACCTTTGGTCCGAGCCTGTCCCCGAAGATCTGCATGATTCCCTTCTCGACCGACTCGATCTTGACCAGGCCCGTCGCCTTGGCAATCGCCCCAAGGATCGCAGAGTTCGTCGCCGGCTGCTTCAGGACTTCGAGAGCGACACTCGTCGCGTCCACCGTCGCGAGCTTGACGTCAATCCCGACGTCGATCTCCTCGGGCTTCTTGGCGGAGTTGACTATGACCATCCCGCCCTTCCTGAGCCCCTCGACGACGTTCACGGTCTCGATGAGCCCCTCGTCGAGAACGACGACGTAATCGGGCTCGTAGACCTGCGTCTTCCTGTAGATTCTCTTGTCATCTATCCTGGTGAATGCAAGCACAGGTGCGCCTCGCCTCTCAGCTCCGAAAAACGGGAACGCGGTTGCGTAACCCCCTTCCTGGAAGGCCGCGCTAGCGAGTGCTTGCGCCGCCATGACCGCGCCTTGACCGCCGCGGCCATGGAACCTGATTTCATGCATGCTATTCCTCGCTGTTCTTTTGTATGCCAAGAACAGGTTTAAGGCTTTCTGAGCCAACAGCGCGTGCGTGGAGATGCGAGTCTGGACGGGCCAGGCGCTCCGAGCATCGTGAATATCGACCGACGTATGACCGTTTACCGACGTTTCCATGATGCAGTTTGCCAGTTATCGACTGGTCGATTGCGCATCCTGTGGTCACCCTGCCTGGAATGGTCAGAAAACCGTTCAATGACAGGCCTGTCGGACCGGTTCGAGTGTGACTCCTGTCTGGCCAAGGAAACCTTTTTGGAGCAGACGGGGGATTTGTCCTCGGGATGACCAAGAAACAGTCGGAAGGGATCACGCTCCGGGTCGCGCGCGCACACCACCAATCGGAGGTCGGCCTCGGAAGGGCTCGGATAGACTCCGTGACAAGGAAGGATCTAGGGGTCGATGTCGGCGGAATCATTGAGATAGTCGGCAAGAAGAGGACCGCCGCCAAGATATTCAGGGCCGCCCACGAAGATGAAGGACTCGGAATCATACGCATCGATGGTATGATCAGAGGGAACGCAGGGGTCTCAATCGGCGAGAAGGTCGTCGTCAAGAAGGCCGACGCTCAGATTGGCCAGAAAATCGTCGTCGCTCCCAAGATACCTCAGGGAAAGAGGGTGCGATTCGGCCAGGGAGTCGAGGGGCTGTTCAAGAAGGGTCTGCTCAACAGGGCGCTCGTCAAGGGGGATGAGATAGTCATTCCCAACATCGCCTTGATGAGCGGCTTCCTGCCGTTCGTCGTCGTCGCCACCACGCCAACTGGAATTGTGCAGGTCTCGGAATCGACGGAGCTCTCTGTGAAGACCGAGCCGGTCGAAGTCACGCAGATCGAGAGACCTTCGGTTACGTACGAGGACATCGGGGGCCTTGAGGACGAACTTCAGAGGATACGGGAGATGATAGAGCTCCCTCTGAAGCACCCTGAGGTATTCTCGAGGCTCGGGATCGACCCGCCCAAAGGGGTTCTCCTCTACGGTCCGCCGGGGACCGGGAAGACCCTCATCGCAAGGGCCGTCGCCAACGAGGCGGGGGCCAACTTCTACTCGATCCAAGGACCGGAGATTATGTCCAAGTTCTACGGCCAGAGCGAGGAGCGCCTCAGGGAGATCTTCACCGAGGCGGAGAAGAACGCTCCGTCCGTGATATTCATCGACGAGCTCGACTCGATTGCCCCGAAGCGGGACGAGGTGCACGGGGAGGTCGAGCGCAGGATCGTCGCGCAGCTCCTCACGCTGATGGACGGATTGACGACGCGCGGGTACGTGATCGTGATTGCAGCGACCAACAGGGACGAGGCCATAGACCCTGCCCTGCGCAGGCCGGGGAGGTTCGATCGCGAGATCGAGATCGGGGTCCCGAGGGTCTCCGGCAGACAGGAGATCATGCAGATACACACCAGAGGCATGCCTCTCGACGAGGGGGTCAATCTCGAGCACATAGCCAAGATCACGCACGGGTTCGTCGGCGCGGACCTCGCATCGCTCGCACGCGAGGCCGCGATGAAGTCCCTAAGGAGATACCTTCCAGAGATTGACCTCGGGAAGCCTATACCGACCCAGATCCTTGAGAAGATGAAGGTCACCGCAGCTGACTTCACTGACGCACTCAAGGACATCGAACCGAGCGCGATGCGAGAGGTGTTCGTCGAGGTGCCAAGGGTCAGCTGGGCGGACATCGGTGGACTGGACGACGTCAAGAAGGAACTCCACGAAGCCATAGAACTGCCCATGGAGGACCCCGAATCCTTCACGCGCATGGGGATCAGGCCACCAAAAGGCGTGCTGCTGTTCGGGGCTCCCGGAACTGGCAAGACGTTGATCGCGCGCGCCGTGGCGAACGAATCGAAGGCGAACTTCATCTCAATCAAAGGCCCGGAGATAATGTCGAAGTGGGTCGGTGAGAGCGAGAAGGCCGTCCGGATGATCTTCAAGAAGGCGAAGCAGGTTTCGCCCTCGATCGTCTTCCTCGACGAGATCGACTCGATCGCACCGAAGAGAGGAGGACACTTCGACTCGGGGGCCACGGAACGAGTGGTGAACCAGCTACTGACATCCATGGACGGGCTCGAGGACCTGGAGAACGTCTTCGTCATCGCCGCGACGAACAGGCCGGACATAGTCGACCCTGCATTACTCAGGCCAGGAAGGTTCGACAAGCTCATGCTCATACCTGTGCCCGACGAGAAGGCCCGGCTCAAGATACTGCAGGTTCACACGAAGGACATGCCCATCCACGACATCGACCTCAACGATATCGCCCGCAAGCTAGACGGATTCGTCGGCGCGGACATCGAGAACCTCTGTCGAGAGGCGGCGATGTGCGCTCTGAGGAAGAACAGGACCGCGAGCAAGGTCGGGAAGGAGCATTTCGACGAGGCGCTGGCCATTGTCAAACCGTCGACCGATTCCGAGACGATCAGATTCTACGAAACCCTGTTCAGGCAGATGAAGACCGCAATCTCTAAGAAGGCCAAGGATGATTCGACCTTGGGCTATTACAGATAGCTGGAGATGGGATGTCAATGCGCAAATTCATCACCGAACTGAAAGGAAAAACAGTGATGACAAACGATGGCCAGATCCTCGGAATGATTGAGAATTTCATGGTGGACACGAAGACCGGGACGATCCAGAACGTCCTCGTGATCCCTGCCGAGGACGTCGAGCCACGTCTGTTCAAGACGGACGGTCAGGGAAGGCTCGTGCTGCCTTTCAGCGAGATGAAGGCGGTCCGAGACGTCGTGGTCATGAGCGTTGCGTGATCAGCGGATTCTCCACAATGGGTATCTCTAGCTTCGGCGCTAGAGAGACTTCTTCCCGGCCCTTCTGTCTTTCTCGTTCAGGATCCGCCCTATCAAGTCGGCCTTGGTGCCATCGGTGCCGAGGCCGAGCGATCCACAGAGGGCTTCGACTTCTTGTTTCCTCATGGCCTTGAGTGAGTCCTTTGATATGGTGGCCAAGGTTTCGGCCACGGAGTCGCGACCGCCCACGATGACCTCTCCCGGAGGAGCAGGGCCAGGCTGCCTGGAATCCGCGCCCTTCGCCTTCTGGTCCATCCGCCTGGCATTGTCCTCGGCATCCCTGAACTCGGGGGCCAGACGCTGGGCATCAAGGAAGGCGGCCCTCGCATCGTTGTGTCTGCCCAGACGCTCGAGGACAATCCCGCGGCTGTTGTAAGCCTCCGCTGTTGGCTCGGTCTTCAACGACAGGTCGAACGTCCTAAGAGCGTCCGCGAGGAGATCGATGGACAGCTGACAGAACCCCTTGTTCGTGAGGGCGACGGAGTTGGGGTACATGACAGACGACTCCTCGAAACACGCGATAGCCTCACGGACCCTGTCGACCTTGTAGAGTATGCAGCCCCGGTTGTTCCAGGCGGCGTGGTTGTTCCTCTGCAGCCTGATGGCCTTGTCGAACGCCATGCTTGCGCCCTCGATCTCCCCGGTCCTGAGAAGCAGGACTCCGCTGTTGCTGAACGCCTCTGACTGGTCGAGCGGCATCGTCTTTGCCTTCTCGAAGGACTCCATGGCGCCCGTGTCGCCCGCTGCGAGCTTGAGCAATCCTTTGTAGTTGTGGAGGGCCGAGAGGTTCTCGAGCGTGAGCGCGTGGTCGGCATCCTCGAGCGCCTGCTTCATGTCGCCCCTCCACTTTGCCTCAAGGGAGGCAGCGGCGAGGGCCTGCCAACATGTCTCTGACTTCCTGAGCATCTCGCTGATCCTCTTCGCACCCTCTGGTTCGTTCATCTCCTTGAGGACGACCTGAAGATTGAACATCGCCGGTAGGTGTTCAGGGTCCGCTACTAGCGCGTGCTCGTACGTCCTGACTGCTGCCTCGAGCCTGCCAAGGCCGTAGAGCACATTTCCGGCGGCGGTCAGGAGCGAGGGGTTCTCGCCTTCGAGCCTCAGGGACTTGCCGAAGTAATCGAATGACTCCTCGTTCTTGCCGAGCAGGAACAGCAGCTCTCCCTTGTCTCCGTAGAGCTCCTCAGCGAGCTCTTCGACCTTCTCCTCGAGCACGCGAGCCACGGCGACATCGGACGGGCGCCTCTGGACATCGGTCGTCTCGGTCACGCGCGCGGCCTCGCTGGTGAAGATGTCCTGAACGATCCTCGGGACCTCGGTGAACTTCTGGGTGATCTTCTGGGAGACCTCGTCGAGCGCGCGTCTCGCGTCCAAGTAGTCGGGATCAAGCCTGATGGCGGCCTCGAAACTGGCCTTCGCAGCGCTGATGTTGTTGGTGCGCTTCGAGGCCAGGCCTCTGAGATACCAGCCCTTCGGGAGCTCGGGCCTTATCTGGGTCATGTGGGTGAAGGCGTCGAAGGCCTCGGGGAATCTTCCCTGCTCATACAGGAGACTGCCCTTGTTCATCCAAGCCTCCACGTAGTCGTGTTTGAGGTCGATTGCGCGGTTGTACGCCGCGAGGGCGTCGTTCAGCTGCCCGAGGCTGTGCAACGTCGCGCCTCTGTTGTTGTGGACCTTCTCCAGCCTATAGTTGATCCTCAGGACCGCGTCGTAGGCTTCGAGAGCCTCCTTGTACCGGCCGAGTCTATGGAGGGTTGAACCCTTGTTGATGAGGGCCTTCTGCATGGTGGGATTGTACTGGAGGGCGCGGTCGTAGCAGACTATCTCCTCTGCGTACCTCCCCAAGGAGAACAGGCAGTTGCCGAGTGAGAACCAGGTCTCGTCGCTGTCCCCCTTCAGGTCGAGTGATCGCTTGTAGCACTCGAGGGCCTGCTCGTGGTATCCCATCTCGTCGAGGGTGTTCCCCTTGAGCCGCCACGGAACATCATAGTCCTCCTTGAGCATGATCGCCTTGTCGAACGAATCGAGGGCGCGCATGAAGTCCCTGTCCGCGAGTGCGCCGTAGCCGTTCTTCATGGCCTCCTCGAGCTGGCGGTCCAGGCCGGGAGCCACGGTGGACTTCATGCGTTCCTTCCAGAGCTCCGAGGCCTTGATGACCTCCTTGTCGAGGTCGAACCTGCGGAGAAGAGCAGCGAGTTTGACGCCGTCGGCGAGGCCGATGTTGTTCGCCTCCGCCAGAGTCCCCGCGTCGTCTGCGATCTTGGAGACAGTGAAGACCAGGCCGTTGGGGGACTCCGCTCGCTTCATGTATGTGACGAGGCTCTCGATGTCTTGTCGTGTGATGGTCTCGTTCCCGCGCGAGAAGAAGACGACGTACTTCTTCGCATCCGGTCTGTGGACGCACTCCACGATGAAGAAGGTGCTCTTCGGCCTGCCGCGGGTTATCTTGAGCTCGAGGTACCCGAGGATGGTCTCCGCGAGCCTATAGAACTCCTGGTCCGAGACCTCTCTGACGGCCTTCAGGACACGCTCGTCCGAACGCTCGCTGATGATCTTGTCTATCTCGACCATCAGGCCCCTCCTCCCTGGACGACCTTCAGCCACTTGGCCGCGTCCTTGTTGTTCGGGTCGAGCCGGACGCTCTCCTCGAGGCACTTCCTGGCTTCGTCCGTCCTCCCTATCGAGTTGAGGGCGATGCCCTTCCGGCCGAGGACATAGGAATCGGCCTGCGAGAGCTCGAGATACTTGTCATAGGACTCTACTGCTTTGTCGAACCTCCCCTTGTCGAGCAGGAGGTCCGCCTTGAGCAGCCATGCGGCCTTGTCCGATGGCTCGAGAGAGGTGTACTTGTCGAGGCACTGGACCGCGGCACCCCACCGCCCAAGCTCCTTCATTGTCTTCGCCTTCCCAAGCCAGGCCCTCGAATCCGAGTCGTCGAGCGCCAGCGCGCGAGAGAAGCTCTCGTCGGCGCCGTTCTGCCTGCCGTGCGCGAGTAGGACCTCACCCATCAACACCCAAGCATCCGATAATTCCGGGTCGATGGTGACCGCCTTGCTGAAATACTGGACTGCCGCGCCCCACTTGTTCTCCTTGTCGGAAACGACTCCGCGCCAGTACCAAGCTATCGGGTCTTCGCGGTGCTTCTCGTAGTAGTCCCTTGTCTTCACCGCGGCCTCTCCGATACTGCCCTTTCCGACCAGCGCCTCGATGAGTATGAGCTGGGCCTCATCGAGATCCGGCTGTGCGCTGAGGACCTCTGAGGCCTTCTGTATGGCATCGTCGAAATCGCCAGAAGTGAGGGCCACCCTCGCGGGGTCGATCGGGGTCGGCCCGGACACAGGTTCTGGCTCGGGTTTCGGCGGGGCCCGCTCCGCGGGCCGCCCTTGAGCAGCTGCCTCGGGGACAGCCGGTTCTGGAGCGGCCTTCTTGAACTCGAAGATGAGCTCGGATATCTTCTTCTCCAGGTCAGGGCGCGTGGACAGCGCCCTCTCGCTCTCGGCCTTGGAGGCATCCTCCGTCCTGCGCATACCCCTCAGAGTCTCGATCTTGATGTCGTGGGCGGGAAGGTACTTCGGGTCGAGCAGAATCGCCTGGGAGAAGCATTCCACCGCGTCCTCGGGGCGGCCTATGTCCCTCAGAATCCTTCCCTTCAGGACGTAGAGCTCCGGCCTCTCCACCTGCATGAGGGTCTCGTCAAGCCTGGATAGCGCCTCCATCTGGTTGCCCAGCATCACGTGAGCCTTGGCCAGGGCCTCGCCGATTCTGTAGTCGTCGGGGAAGTGCGTGAGCGCGTCGGATAGTCGTTCCTCCGCCTCGGTCCATTCCTCAGCGTCCATGCAGAGCAGGCCCAGGTTGCGAATTGAGATGGAATAGAGGTCGTCGGACGGGATGACCTTCGAGAAGTAGGCCTTGGCCCTTTGGACGAGGTAGCCACCCTTCTCCTTGCGCCACCTGGCGGAGGTCGTCCGGAACAGGATGCCCTTCGATGCCGCCCAGTAGACGACCCCGACCCTGACGTAGAGATCGCTCATCGCCTCGAGAGGGTACATCTTCTCGGTGGCGTTGACCTTCTGAACGATAGTGGTGATTGCGTCGGCAGCGTCCTCCGTGAGCATCAACTGCGTTCCATCCGACCTGAGGGGGACGCCGAGGTGAGCGAGGACCGAGTCACACCTTACATAGAACCCCTGTAGTTCCTCGTGCGGCATCGCCTGGATGTTGATGTCCTTGACTGCCTTCGGGAGATCTGAGGACGGGATGTTCACAACGTCGGAGCGAGTGTTCGGCCCTAGGAGATAGGCCGCGGAACCCTCCGACCGCAACCGAGAGAAAACGCTCGGACCGATGAGGACCGGGCTTAGGAAAAACTTGGGGTCCTGGAGGCAGGTGTCTGCGCACTTGTCGCATACAAGTGATTCCTCCTCGGAGGGACCGCCACACCTAAGACAGGGCACCAGAAGCCTCCCGCCGGTAGCGATGCCGGTTAGCTGATATAAGAGTAGCGCTACGGCGCTCACTGGATGCCGAGGACCTTCGCCATGTACGGGCCTCTCCTCTCGTAACCCAGACGCCTGTAGTAATCCCTCGCGCCAACCCCGCTCGTGACCTCGATCCGCCTGAATCCGTTCGCAGCCGCCCTCGTCTCGCACTCGGTGAGGAGCCGCTCGCCGAAACCGCGGTGCTGCCACCGGTTCCCTGCCTTCGCGCTTATCGGCACCATCTCGCCGTACACGTGCAGCTCGCGCACCCTGGCGATCTCTGCATTGTCTCCCGGGAGCCGCAAACGAGCGTATCCGATGAGGCAGTCCTTCGCAGGGTTCTCGAACGAAAGGAAGGCCTCATTCCCTCCTGATGCCCGGTACTCGATGGAGTTCAGCCTCACCTCGGACTCGTCGGGGATGTCCTTGACATCGTATCTTCCGATCTCGCGGCATCTTATGCATTCGCACTTGTTGCCGCGAGCGCGCATCTCCTCTGTCACGAGTTCCCTCAGATGACTCTTCCTTACGCCAGCCTCGATCAGCTGAACGGGAATGTCGCGCTGGATTCGGAGGATCCTTACCCAAGGAGGGACGAAGGACTTCAGCTCGGCGAGCAGTCCGACCGTGTCTTCGAGGGACATCGGTGTGTAGTCCCCGGCTCGCCACTTGTCATACAGCTCCGTGTCCTTCACGACCAGCGTCGGGTAGATCTTCAGCATGTCTGGCCTGAACCGCTCGTCCTCGAACATAGCGCGGAATGAGGCTAGGTCGCGCTCCCGAGAGCTCCCAGGGAGGCCAGGCATCATGTGATATGCGACCTTCAGGCCGGCGTCCTTGGCCCTCTTCGTCGCGTCGACGACAGCGTCGACGTGGTGCCCGCGCTTGACTCCGTCCAACACTTCGTCGTCAAGTATCTGCACCCCGAACTCGACCTTGGTCGCGCCCAGGAGAAGCGAATGGGACACCTGGTCGCCGCCGAACCAGTCCGGTCGGGTCTCGACCGTGAGCCCGATGCACCTGGCCTTTGCCGACTCGTTGCTCTTGTGGGCCGACTCGAGGTCCTGCGATTCCGTCCCGTTCATCGCATCGAAGCACCTCTTCACGAACCAGTCCTGGTACTCAACCGGGCGAGATGTGAACGTCCCTCCCATTATGATCAGGTCGACCTTGTCCGTGCTGTGGCCTATCGCCCTGAGCTGCGCCAACCTCGACCTGGTCTGCGCGAACGGGTCGTACGAGTACATCGCACCCCTAAGGGCCGCCGGTTCATGGCCCGTATAGGACTGCGGAGTGTTCTTCGTGACACCGCCTGGACAGTACATGCACCTGCCGTGCGGGCAGTCGTATGGGCTGGTCATGACCGCGACCGGCGCGACCCCGCTCAGGGTTCTCACGGGTTTGTTGCGCAGGTACGGTTCGACAACCTCCCGGTACTCGTCCTGAACGTGCTCGAGGATCTCGTAGTTTGGAGGGACCTTGGAGAGGCCGTACTTCTTGCAGAGGCGGGACTTCAGTCTGAGGACCTCGTCTCGAGATGAGATCTCGCCAACAACTATCGACTGGATGAGCTCCTCGAAGTAGTCCACGCGTGCCCAAGATTCGGGTCTGGATATCTACTTATCGGACCGGCGGTCAACCGTACATCATCGCATCGTCCCAGTGGTTGTCCTTCGGCGGCGGAGGCTTGCTCTTGCGTTTCCTGTCGGTCTCGACCGCCACCTCCGGGATGAGCAGCCGTATGTAGGTCTTGTCGCTGAGCGGCTCGAGCTGCACGACCCCTTTGACCATGAGCGCCTTCAGCGCGCGCTCGAGTGCGATCTTGCTCACGCCGAGCTCATCCCTGAGCTCCTCGACGGTTATGGGATACCAGTCCTTGAGTATCCCGAGAATCCTCGCCTCGAGCGGCTCGACCCGCAGCTTCTTCATCCGAGCTCATCCGAAGTAGACAGCGTTGCTCTCTGTCTCCTTCTCGACCTTCTCCTTCTCCGCCTTGAGCACGTCGATCGAGAGGATCATGTGCGACAGGATCAATCTCAACCGCCCCTTCTCGTCCCCGTGGGACTTGTCGAGCTCAATCACGAGCGCCGTGTCGTGCGCGACTGCCGCATAGCCCTTGAAGATCCCGACGGTCTCCATCGGCCTGTCCCTGGCCTCGAGGCTCTTGATCTTGTACAGCGAACCTGGCGTCAGAATAATGGCTTCATCTCTTTTTGGCATGTTTCTCTCCCTTCTTGCTCGCCAACTCCTGCAGGTGGTCAACAGTCTTCCGGTAGTTCTCCATCGCGACCTGGACGTGCGCCTCCGTGAAGTTCCATGCCTTGCTCAGGTTGCCATACCGGATCCGGTAGCCCTTCCTCGGGTTGCCCTCGGCATCCTCAGTGTTCATCTCCTCGAGGACGTCGAACCCCTTCAACTTGTTGATGTGCCTATAGACCGTTGCCTTGGTGGTCCCGAGCGCCGTCGCGAGGTCCTCCACGACCCAAGCCTTGTCCATGCGCTCGAGGAAGAAGCTGACCATGAGCTTGTAGGGGACGCTGTCCCTGATGTCCGTGACATCGGTCTTCGGGTCGTAACCCTTCGGGAAATACCCGATGTGGTTCAGGAAGAGTATCGCGACCTCGTCTATGTCGCTCAAGGGCGTCAGAGGGGTGTTGCTCACCACATTTAGCTCGAAGCTCATGCAGGTACGAATCTGGTCGAGAATAGTTAAGCGTTGTCGTGGATTATTCAGGAGACAGCTCCTTGGCCCTGGCCTTCTCGAACTCCTCGTCAAGTTCGGTGAGGACCTTCCCGCGCACCTCGATGAACTCCCGGCTGGTCCTGTCTCGCGGTCTCGGGAGTCCGACCTCGAACACTTCTCTGACTCTCCCCGGTCTCGCAGTCATGACGACGATCCTGTCTGCGAGGAACACCGCCTCGTCGACCGAGTGCGTGACGAACATCACAGTCTTCTTCGTCGCGGACCAGATCCTGAGGAGTTCGCGCTGCATGAGGTTCCTCGTCTGCGCGTCGAGCGACCCGAACGGTTCGTCCATGAGCAGAACCTTGGGCTCGTTCGCCAGAGCGCGCGCGATGGCCACCCTCTGCTTCATCCCCCCTGACAACTGGTGCGGATGCGCGTTCTCGAACCCCGCGAGTCCCACGAGGTCGATGTACTTCGAGGAGACATCGCGTCTCTCGTGCTCAGGCACACCCTTGACCTCGAGCCCGAACTCTATGTTCCTCCTGACGGTCCTCCATGGGAACAGTGCGAACTCCTGGAACACCATGCCTCTGTCCGGGCCTGCAGATCTCACCGGCTTTCCTTGGAGCAGGACCTCGCCTCCCGAGCTCGTCTCGAGACCGGCCAGGATGCGGAGGACCGTGGTCTTGCCGCAGCCAGAAGGTCCCAGGAGGCAGACGAACTCGCCGTCCTTGACGTCCAGTGTGAAGTCCTCCAGGGCGACGACCTGCCGCTCGTCGTCCGTGAAGACTTTCCGAAGGTGCTGCATACTGAGGGCTACTTCGTTCCCATCCATTTGTTCACCCTCCTCTCGAGAAGCTCCGCAACACCCGTCGTCAGGACGCTCAGGATTCCTATCATCACCATGCCAGCAAAGACCTTGTCGAACTGGCCGATATCACCCCACAACCAGATGTAGTTGCCAAGTCCGCTGCCTTCCAGCGGGACCAGTTCTGCGGCCACGATGCACATCCATGCTATGCCAAGACCGACCTTCACCCCGGTCATGAGATGAGGGATCACCGACGGGATGATGACCTTCGTGAACAGCTGAGTCCTCTTCGCGCCGAGCGTCTTCGCAGCATCGATCACAACCTTGTCGACGCTCATGACACCAAATATCACGTTCAGCACGATCGGGAAGAAGGCCCCCACGAAGACCACGGCGACCGGCCCCCAGAAGCTCATGAACGCAAGCATGAAGAACGGCACCCATGCGATCGGAGGAATCGGCCGGATCATCTCGACTATCGGGGTCACGGCGTCCCTGATTGTTCTGAACGCCCCCATCAGGAGACCCATGGGGAGGGCGACCGCGAAAGCTAACACGAATCCAACAACAATCCGCTCGAGGCTGTTCCAGATCAGAGTCGGCATGGTAACGCCGAACAGGCTGTCCTCGACGGTGAAAGAACGAACCAGCGCCCGCGCGACTTCGTCCGGGTACGGTATGAACTTGCCGAGGGTCGCACCCCTCTCATCGAGTCCCCACGCGAAGAGCCACCAGACAGCGATGAACGCGACGACGGAGATAGAACCTACCAGGACCCTCTTCCAGTTCTTCGACAGGAAGGAGAGGACGTCGGTCCGGAGCTCGTTCTTAGGCATGGATTACCCTCATGTTGTGGGAAAGGAAAGAGGTTTGCCGAAGGCGGCTCAGGCCTTGGCGAGCGTGATGTTCAGCCTGCTAAGGGCGACCTTGAGCAGCAGGTGCTGGATGCTCGTCTCGCCAGGGGTCGCAACCATGTGCCCCCTGAGGTCCTCGAGGCTGTCCAGATGTGAATCGGCACCAACGACTATCCCGCTCCCCTCGCTGTTGGCCTGCGCGATGATCACTGTGTCCGCGCCCTTGTTGATCTTGTTGAGGATGGCGGGCGGGGCTCCGAGGTAGCCGATGTCCACGGCTCCTTCGATGAACGCGGTCATCTCGATGCCGCCATTCCCGTAACCCTGAGGCGCAGCCGGAACGACGTTCAGGCCGTACTTCTCGAAAATGCTCTGGCCCCCGAAGGCCGTCTCGTTACGCGCGATGGCCTGCGCAATCTGGTGCAGGTCGGCCGTGAGGTATCCGAGCCGGATGGGAGTGGTAGGGTTCAGGATCGTTGCAGACGGGGTCACAGTGCCGATGTCCTCGACAAACGACCCGTTCACGTAGTCGTCAACGAACTCGTCAGGGGTCGCGTATCCTGCACCCTCGAATGTCGCGTTGGTGATGAAACCCTGGTCCAGGTACATCTCAGTGAACTCAGAGAGGGCTCCCTTGAAGCTCGTGTTCATCTCGAACCCGAACTCCATATGCTTGAAGGCCTCCGTGACCACCGCTGCGGAGCGCTTCGTGAAATCAGCGGATATGTTGACCAGGATATCGAAATCCTCGCTGTCGGGGTCCGCGAGCGCGCTGTTCGCCCATTCCGTCGCCTCGGCATGTGCCTTGATGAACCTCAGAGTGAGCTCCTCGCCATCTGTTCCGGAGATGAAGTCGTTCGAGGCGACGACGACGCAGCACGGATGGTGGGGCATTATGCTGCTCGTCCATTCGAGGACCTTGCCCGTACCTGCCACGACAGACGAGGACACGAAAGGCTCCCACGCGATGTAGGCCTCCGATTCGTTGGCCTCGAGCCAAGCATCCATGAGGCTCGGGCTGACCGGCGCCACATACTTCACCGAGTTCGGTCTCTCGCCTGGGGCCCAGAATAGGGCCGCCGCCACACCGGCGATGACGACCGCTGCAACAACAACCACGACAACCACGATCTTCAGATTCCTCTCCGTGGGATCACCGATTCTTCCATGCAGGCAGAGATATTAAGTCTTTCTCACAGTTGTCCCATTTGAATGATACAACTGTATAAATATCAGTTACTCCATTGATACAAAGCGGACAAAACATGGATTCAAACAGGAAACTAGTCAACTCCGCACTGGAGTCCGATGAGAGCTTCAGATCGGCGCTCAAGGATGTCCTGGAATCGCTGGGGATGACATCACAGGACCTAGCGAGGCGAGCGAGGATATCGCCTAGCACTCTGTACAAGATATTCAACGAAGGACGCTCCCCGAGCATCGAGGTTCTCAGGAAAATTGTGAGAGCGGTGAGGGACGTCGAGGGGCTCAAGGCGGGCAATTTCGTCGCCATCATTGCGGCGGGTCAGGTCCTGGACGAGGTTGAAGAGAGATCCGTGCTGATCGGGGACGAGAGCGTACGAGTCCGTGAATACCCGGCGGCCACCGTCGAGGAGGCGATCATCGCGGCTATCAGGGCCGAGCGCGACGGCGCCATCGCAATCGTCTGTGCCCCAATCGTAAGTCCGACAATAGAAAAGATCGTAGATATCCCAATCGCGAGGATCATCCCACGAGGCAGCGTGACAGAGGCAGTCAGACTCGCCACTCGAAAGGCGAAGCCTTAGAGCCGCTCCGTCTTGACCTTCAGATCAGGCGTGACCGAGATCAATTCGCGCTTGCCGATATCGGACCTCTCGCCGCTGCACCCGACGGCCAACTCCTGGAAGAGACGGACGCTGTGCTCGCATCTCGCGAGCTTCAGGGAGTAGTAGCTCGAACGGTCCAGCGCCGTGAAGTCTCGATAACCGACCAGGGTGCGTCCATCGGATGCCAGCATTATGGCGGCGGTGAAACTCCGACCGTCGACTTCTTCTCTGATCACGGACTTCATCGCCGACGCGAGTGTACCCTTCTCCTTCATCCGGTCGGAGACCAGCAGGGCCAGCAGCTCGCTGTCCGTCTCCCCTTCCGCTCTCCCCGATCGGTCCGCTGGGAGGCCGGTCACGGTCCCGTTGTGCGCGAGGACGACGCCATTGAATATGAACGGGTGGGTGTTCTCAATCGACACTCCACCGGATGACGCCGCGCGCACGTGCGCGATCAGGATGTTCGGAGGGGGCACTCGGCCCGCGGACACGACCGCTTCGTTGAACGCTGGGTCCTTGAAGGCCGGTTTCGTGCTCCTACCGACGTAGTATGGCCTGCCGTTCTCGAAGGTGACAATCCCCCAGCCGTCCCTGTGACCCCTGACTTCCTCGCCCGGGACCTTGCCAATCTCGGAGAGGATCCTAAGTTCACTCAGAGCCTCGGTCGGGAACTCGTTGCGGAACACGACCCCGAGGAGCCTGCACATTCAGAGCACCTTGGGGACGACCTCGACCTCCAGGTCCATAGAATTCGTGACAAGACATTTGCGCTTGGTGATCGAGAGAGCACGGTCGAGGTTAGAGAGCTTCGCACCGGAAGCGAACTTGATTTCCGGATAGAGCACGATCTTGACGAACTTCCGGGCGCCTTCGACCGTCTCGAGGTCGCCCACGGCCTTGCACTTATAATCCTCCACCTTCAGGCCCAGATCGCCCGCGACCCCCTCGAAAACAATCTGGAAACACATGTTCGCTGAGCCGACGAACGCGTCCTCTGGAGTCAGCGGCCCGCGCATTCCCTTGAGTTCCTCGGGGGCGGAGTAGTCAATCACCTGGCCGTTCTGGCAGAACAGCTTTCCAGGGAACTTCTCCTTCCAGACGACGGTATTCTCGAAGTTCATTGCATCGCCTCCAAGGAACTCCTCTCATTAATAACTTGCATCGTACCAAGCAGAGCTCCAGCTGTCACAGGAATAAGAAAAAAAGGGAAGGGAATGGTGGGGTTATCTTGAATCTCAGCCGAGGGCCTTCTTCAGGTACTGCTCGACGACTGTTCTTGGGGCGGCGCCGACCATCTTGTCGACCAGCTGGCCGTCCTTGAAGAAGAGGAGCGTCGGGATGCTCATGACCCTAAACTTCGAGGAAATCTGGTAGTTGTCGTCCGTGTTGACCTTGCCGAAGGCGACCTTGCCCTTCATGTCCCTGGCCATCGCGTCGATCGTGGGTGAGAGCATCCTGCAGGGGCCGCACCACGGGGCCCAGCAGTCCACAACGACCTTCGGATACTTGGCAACGAACTCATCGAAGGTCCCGTCTACGAGTTCAACCGGCTCTCCAGGCCACGTGTTTGAGTCGCTCTTCGAACCCTTCATCATCTCAGCCATCTTCCTCTGCCTTATCTCTTCGATCTCCGAGGCCATCGTTCTCACCAGGACGAATTCGCCTGTGCGCGTTTCGTGCAATAGCGTAGAATACCGAGGTACAAAAGGATTGTTCCGAAACAGACCGGATTTGGGCCTCAAAACGTAGTTTTGAGGGCTGGCGACTGGCCTCAACAAAGATTATATGGCGCTGAGAGCGATACAGTCGCAGGGATGTAGGATGCTCCAAGAAGCTTCTGAAATGATAGGGTTGCAGGTTTACACCAGTCAAGGGATATTCCTAGGGAATGTCTCGAACCTGGTAGTTGAGGTCGACGAGAACAAGGTGCAGGGACTCTTCGTCAGCGAGACGAACCCACAGCTAGTCGAGGGGTCGAAGTCCGTGAACGTGCCGTACAGGTGGATCTCAGCGATCGGGGACGTCATTATCCTGAGGTACTTCCCGAAGAGGGTCGCGCTTAAGCGCGGCTCCCCGAAGCCGAAGCCCGAGAAGGTCGAGCTCCCCTGAACGGGTCGGCGAAAAGAGTTTTATCACCACTCCGCCCTCTGAGCCAACATGGCCCAGGAACCTAGAGTCGACCCGTCATGCTACGTCGCTCCAGAGGCGATCATCATCGGGGACGTGGAGATCGCGAAGGGTTGCAGCGTCTGGCCATATGCAGTTATCCGTGCGGATCTGTCCCCTGTCCGGATCGGCGAGGGGTCGAGTGTCCAGGAGCACTGTCAGATACACGGAAACCCTGGCAAACCCACGATCATCGGCAGCAATGTCTCGATCGGGCACGGAGCCGTGGTCCACGCTGCGAAGGTCGGGGACTTCGTCATCATCGGCATGAACTCCTGCATACTCGATGGCGCGGAGATCGGAAGCGGCTCGATAATCGGCGCGTCTGCGGTCGTGACCGAGAACGCGAGGATACCCGAGGGGAGCCTCGCAGTCGGAGTCCCGGCGAAGGTAGTGAAGCAGGGCGATCCTGCCCTCAAGGAGGCCGCGAGGCGCAACGCCGAGGCCTATCACAAGCTCCGGGATGCGCACATCAGAGGAGAGTTCAAGCGCTACCGGCCATGATTCTAGAGGATGTCGTCGACGTCGACCCCACACGAGTCCGACAGATCTCTGTGAAGGGCCAGTACCCGTCGCGCGATGTCTGGCTGGCCGCTCCTCACCAGGTAGGCCGCGGCTTCCTCCACGGTGGTCCTCTCCACGCCTGAGATGAGGTTGTCGGCATGCGCCACTATCTTCTCCTCCAGGGTCTTTGGCGAATAGTCCGCCCTCGGAAGGCCGAGCCGGGCCGCCTCGTCCGGAAGGATCCCGGCGCCGATGTGCCGTTCGATTATCCTCGCAACCTTCTGCGGAAGCCCTAGAGAACGCGCCACCTTGGCCCCCTCGACGGCGTGTGTCAGTGTGTGACTCCTGCACCGTCCGAGGTCGTGGAGGAGCCCGCCAACTTCGACGAGGTGCACGTCCGCCCTGCATTTCTTGGCGATCTTGACCGCAAGGGCGGAGACGGCTAGGCAGTGCCTGACCACGGTGTCGTCGCAGCCGCTTTCGCGAAGGTACCGCAGGGCGTCGTCCCTAGTCGGGAGCTCACTTCTTGCCTTTCCTTCTGTCAACGACCGTCTTCCCCCTCGGGTTCGGAACTACCGTGAGCCTGCCCCGGAACGGCCTCTCCAGGGTCTTGCCCTTCGAGAGTCTGTCGAGGAACACGGCTAGCGCGGCCACTTCCGAGTGCGGCTGGTTGCCGACTGAGACGTTCCTGTCCGCAAGGTCATAGACTTCCCTCGGGACCTTCTCAGCGCCGACGACAATCATCAGGTTCTTCGTCCTGATCGTCGGGAGGGCCTTCGAGAGGCTCTCACCGTACATGGTTAGATGGACGATTTCGCCCTTCCAGGCCCTGAGCGCCTTCCTCCACTCGACCCCCGTCTTGATCCTGAACTTCCCACCGAAGCGGTCGACCACGCTCTGGACGGTCTTCTCCAGACCATCGTCCTGAGTAGACACCCAGACCTCGTCCGCACCGAGGGCCCTGGCCGTGAGCGCGACGTGCGTCGTGACGCGCTGATCCCTGGTCGGGCGATGGCCGAGCCTCAGGACCACGATCATCAAAACACCTCACCGGATGGGCTCTTCCTTGACCCGCTCGATCCTGTGCCCGCGGTAGTCCAGCTTCGTGCTCCTCTTCACGAGGCTCTTGAGCATCGTGAAGGTGACCCCGAGCACCTCCGCGACGTCGCCAGCGAACTTCCCCTGGGCGCCGACCATCTCGAATATCTGCTTCTCGATCTTCTGGAACTCCTTCTCCTCCATGACCGCTGCCGCGAGCACGTCGCTGATCTCGTACACGGGCCATGAGGCGTTGATGTGGAACGAGGTGTAGTAGGTGTGATAGGCTTTCTCGGGCTGCTGCTCAGGGGAGGTCTGCCAACGGGTCTCGACGAGCTTCATCTTCTCGAAGAACAGAAGGGCGTCCTTGCCGGCGGGCCCGAACTGTTTCTCTATGTCCCGTACCGTGTGCCACTCGAGGGTGACCAGTTTGAGGACCTCCCTCTTGACCTTTGTGTCGACCGCGCGGAACATCGGCACAAGCTCCGCTGGTTCAGTGATGACCTTGATACGGGTCATGTTCGGCCCCTATCTAGGTGTGGGCATATAAGCCTAATTGGGTTGCCTGATGCCCATTTTTGGCATGCTGGCTAGACTCCGCGAAGGGTCGCCTTTTCGCTGCATTCTCCACTGGAACCGGTGGTTAGTGATGGCGCGAGCTTTAAGTACGGACAGGGATTACGCGGGAGAGCGAGGCGTGCGCAGATGATGGTCAAAGAGCTCAAGGACAAGACCAAGGTGGACGAGCTGATCGTGACGATAACGGAGAAGAAGGACCCGAGGGAGTTCCAGTCGAAGTGGAGCGGCTCCTCAGGACGAGTCGCAGACGCCATGGGTCAGGACGACTCGGGAGACACCGTCACCCTGACCCTGTGGAACGACGACATCGAGAAGGTCGAGGTCGGCTCCAAGATACGCATAACGAACGGATGGGCGTCCTCCTACAAGGGGAACCTCCAGGTCAGTGCCGGCAAGTTCGGCAAGCTGGAAATCGTCTCCTGAGCGGGTTGTTCTCACAGTTCCGCTATGACCAGCGATAGCGCCATCATCACCAGCGCGGGGAGTACCGACATCAGGAAATCGTCGTCAACGCGTGGGATCTTGAACCATTCTGCGGGGATGGCAACTGCCATCCCGACACCGGACAGAACGGCCATCTCAAGAATCGGTCGTTCGCCCCATAATACAAGCATCGCCACGGCGAGGACAAAGTAGGCCATACAACTGAATGCGACCACAGACGACCGTGCCAACTTCGTGCCCCTGAGAATCCCCATGAATGGGTCGACCAACGCCCAACCGACTATTGCCGCAGAGGCGATGTCGTGGGGGAAGAGCCAGAGGACGAGCACCAGGCCGGCGGCGGCCCACGCATGCGATGCTAGCCTGCCAGTCTCGTGCGGGCGAAGGCCGAGGAACGTCCACTTCTTCCAGATCCGGACCGATTCGAAAACGAACATCGCAGATATGAAGACGATAAGCAGCACCCATCGCCTGAAGCCGACATACGGAAGGTCCACAGGGAGCAGGTAGTAGATCGGGGCGAGAGCAACCAGGGCATGTGCGAATCTCCTGACCAGTTCCGCGCGCTCCATGGGATGCTCCTTCGGTTTGTTGATGGGGCTTCCGCAACATAACCCTTCTCGGCTCAGAACGAGGCCGAGCCCCACTTGGCGGGAATGCCACGGTACAGTATCAGCGTCGTGACGGAGAGAACGCCGAGCACGAGCGCGATCCCGAAGACCGCGAATACCCAGTTCGCGGTCAGGCTGAACGAGAGGATCGTCAGACACACATCCGGCAGGAATGACATCACGCTGAACCTCATGAGGATGCCCGTGTCGAAAAGGAAGGAGTTCGTCTTCAGCCCGGTGAGGTAGGCCGTCATGGTCACGATGTACACCGATGTGACTACCATAACGATGAGCGCCAACCACAGCAGCTGGGTCTCCCCGTTGAGCAGCGCGATGGCGACCACGAAGAACACGGAGACGCCGGAGGTGAGCATTAGGAACACCATCATCCTGACCTTGATCAGCTGCGGGACGGTCACGGGTAGCAGCGAGTAGTACTCGGCGAGGTCGATGTTGTTCAGCCAGCTGTACATCAGCACCGCGACGAAGCCGACCATCGCGGCGTAGAACACGGCATTGAACCCGACCGGGATTGCAAGGCCGTAGTTCACAAACCATACGGTGAACGACAGGAACAGGAGCGGTAACACGAAGGAGAAGAACATCTTCGCGACCGTCCCGCTCCTTCGCAGGTCGACGAACTCCTTCGCGACCAGAGTGCGGTTCAGCCCCGACAGCCAGGTCATCTTGGAGTGGTATTTCGGAAGGATCTCCGAGTACGACTGCGACGAGATGCTTATCCGCACCTCGACGAGGAAGTAGGCCGCGACGGCGAACGCGACGGTCAGCGCCACGGACGCTCCTGCGTAGAGAAGAGCACTCGAAGCATCATCCCCGAATGGCCGAACATTCGACTGGAATCCCAGCGAAGGTATCAGCACCTCGAGCTCTGGGAGGCCGAACACGCCCTGGCCCACGAAGAGCGCGGCGATGACCGCGGTGAATCCGATGAACACCTTCATGTTCCGTATGAACACCACCGAAGCGAGGAAGCTCAGGGACAGCCCGAACATGAACGCCAGGAGGACGCTCCCGAACAGCAGGCCGATGCTCACCAGGGAGAAACCGACGAACGGCGCGGCCGCCAGGAGCCCGAGGGTCGCTGGCAGGAGCATGAGGAGGACGTAGAAGACCGCGTCTCGGAAGTAGATTCCGAGGAATGTAGTCCGGAAGGATAGCGGGAGGAGATAGGGCATGGCGACCAGGTAGTTGTTCCTCCCGTAACGGCGGTCAAGATACTCCCTCCCCATAAGACCGAAGGCGCCGACGCTCAGGCCGTACAGGAAGGACGACAGGTGCGCGAATGTCCCGAGCTGCGAGAGAGGGACCGCTTCGGTCATCTTGTCGAGCGTCAGGCCGCTCAGCAATGAGAGTATGAAGACGAACACGGGAAAGGTGAGGAATCGCGTCCCGCCGGAGTAGCTCGAGTGGGTTCTGAACTCCTCCTTAAGCATGAGCCTCAGGAGATCCTTCGTGGCTACTCCCCCCTCGTCTCTATGCCGACCGACCTCAAGAACAACCTCTCGAGGTTGTCTCCGCCCTTCAGGAGCTCCTCCATACTCCCGTGGGCGACGACTTTTCCGAGGTTCACGATGGAGAGTCTGTTGCACAGCCTCTCCGCGATCTCGAGTATGTGCGAGGCCATGAAGACCGTGCCTCCCTTAGAGATGTAGTCCTCCAGGAAGTCCCGGAGGATCCTCTGGTAGATCGGGTCCAAATTGATGAACGGCTCGTCGAGGAAGAGAAGCGCAGGCTCGTGGATGAATGCCGACGCCAGCATGAGCTTCTGGCGCATGCCCTTGGACATGTCCTTGCATATCGTCCCCTTCTTCTCCTCGAGGTCGAAGAAGGTCAGCCACCTCTCGATCCGGTCCTCCAGCTTGTCGAGGTTGCGGACCTTTCCCACGAAGTAGAGATACTCGTACGCTGTCAGGTATGTCGGCGGGCTCTCCACCTCGGGAACGATCCCTATCAGCTCCTTCACCTTCAAGGGGTTCTTGACGACGTCGACTCCGAGAACGTTGACGGAGCCGGAGTTCGGAGCGAGCTGACCGGTCAGGATGCGGATGAGCGTCGTCTTGCCTGCGCCGTTCGGCCCGAAGAACCCGAAGAAGTCGCCCTTGTTGACGGTGATGGTGACGTGGTCCAGAGCACGCATCCCACCAAAATCCTTCACGATCTCGCGCGCTTCGAGAACAGCCATGGTTGGATTACACTATTCCTCGGTTGCGTATTTCAATCTTGAGTTTTGAAATCCTACCAGCGTCATTGTCGTCTCTCCCTGCTTTATGTAATCCATGTGCTATCAAGTAGCACGATACGGGGCGTCTCCTGAGAAGTTGAGAACCGAGGGTGCCACGATGAAGCAGAAGTCCGGGAAGTCCGTACTTACGAGCAAGATCGAGACCGAGATCGACCTCCTCCAGAGGCATGTCGCGATGCTGAAGGCCATCATGGACAACGAGCCAATCGGCATCATCAGGCTCTCGGAGATGCTGAAGTATCCCCAGCACAAGGTGCGCTACTCCCTGAGGATACTGG